>Ga0307373_10006254_pt1 | contig 19039 bp, 16 predicted proteins | sample OX2MG_FD_202534 | JGI IMG/M metagenome (GOLD analysis project Ga0307373, IMG submission 202534) | Soil microbial communities from Risofladan, Vaasa, Finland - OX-2 | ecosystem: Environmental > Terrestrial > Soil > Coastal area > Acid sulfate soil | place: Finland: Risofladan, Vaasa | collected...
CCTCGGTCCCAGGCGGTATCGTGGGGTGCAGTCGGATGGCTCAGTGTCGGAGCGGCCACCGATCGGAGGTGTGGAGTACTGCGACCAGGGTCCGGAGGAACGTCACGTGGCTGAGCTAGAGATCGGCATCTTCAAGTCGGGTCGGAGGGCCTACGGGTTCGACGACATCGCCATCGTTCCCAGCCGGCGGACGCGCGATCCCGAGGATGTCGACATCAGCTGGGAGATCGACGCCTATCAGTTCGAGCTCCCGCTCATGGCGTCGGCCATGGACGGGGTTGTCAGCCCGGCCACCGCCATCGAGATCGGCCGCCTCGGTGGCCTCGGGGTGCTCAATCTCGAGGGTCTGTGGACCCGGTACGAGGATCCCATCCCCCTGTTCGACGAGATCAGGGACCTCCCGGTCGAGAAGGCCACGGCCCGGATGCAGCAGATGTACGCCGAGCCGGTGCAGCTGGAGCTGGTGACCGAGCGGATCAGGGAGATGAAGGCGGCCGGCATCACCACGGCCGCCTCGGTGACGCCCCAGAGGACCGAGCAGTTCGCACAGGCCGTCCTGGCCGCGGAGCTTGACCTGCTGGTCATCCAGGGGACGGTGGTGTCGGCCGAGCACGTGTCGAAGACGGTCGAGCCCCTCAACCTCAAGCGCTTCATCCGCGAGTTCGAGATCCCGGTGATCGTCGGGGGCTGCGCTTCGTACCAGGCCGGACTGCACCTGATGCGGACCGGTGCGGTGGGCGTTCTGGTCGGCGTGGGCCCGGGCAACGCCTGCACCACCCGTGGTGTGCTGGGCATCGGTGTGCCCCAGGCCACCGCCATCGCCGACGTGGCCGGGGCCCGCATGCGCCATCTCGACGAGACCGGCGTCTACTGCCACGTCATCGCCGACGGCGGCATGTCCAAGGGCGGCGACATCGCCAAGGCCGTGGCCTGCGGCGCCGACGCCGTCATGCTGGGATCCCCGTTGTCCTCGGCTGTCGAGGCCCCGGCCCGGGGCTTCCACTGGGGCATGGCCACGTTCCATCCCACCCTGCCCCGGGGCGCACGGGTCAAGACCACCACCCGGGGCACCCTGCAGGAGATCCTGCTCGGACCGGCCCATGAGAACGACGGGCGGATGAACCTGTTCGGTGCCCTCCGCACCGCCATGGCCACGTGCGGCTACGAGACGGTCAAGGAGTTCCAGAAGGCCGAAGTGATGGTGGCTCCCGCCCTCCAGACCGAGGGTAAGGACCTGCAGCGTTCGCAGGGTGTCGGCATGGGCCATTGAGCCCTGAGCCCACCGCTGCCGGCGGGCCCGGTGACGGCCCGATCCTGGTGGTCGACTTCGGTGCCCAGTACGCCCAGCTGATCGCCCGGAGGGTACGGGAGGCCCACGTCTACTCCGAAATCGTGCCCCACACCGCCAGCGCCGCGGAGCTGGTGGCCCGGCGCCCCTCCGGCATCATCCTGTCGGGGGGGCCCAAATCGGTCAACGAGACGCCGGCACCGATGATCGACCCGGCCGTCTACGACACCGGCATACCCATCATGGGCATCTGCTACGGGGCCCAGCTCCTCACCCGGCAACTGGGCGGCGAGGTGTCCCGTACCGGGCGAGGCGAGTACGGCCGGACACCGCTGACGGTGACCGGCAACTCACCGCTCTTCGTCGACTGGCCCGGCGGCGGTGAGGTGTGGATGAGTCACGGTGATGCCATCACCTCGGTGCCCGAGGGGTTCGTGGCCACCGCCACCAGCCCCGACGCCCCGGTGGCCGCCCTCCACCATCCCGAGCGGGCCATCTACGGGGTCCAGTTCCACCCCGAGGTGATCCACACCGAGCGGGGCCGGGACCTCCTCGAGCGGTTCCTCTATGACATCTGCCGCTGCCTGCCGTCGTGGACCCACACTTCGATCATCGAGTCCCAGGTGGAGGCGGTCCGGGCCCAGGTGGGGACCTCGCCGGTGCTGTGCGCCCTCTCCGGTGGGGTCGACTCGGCGGTTGCGGCGGCCCTGGTGCACAAGGCCATCGGCGACCAGCTCACCTGCGTCTACGTCGACACCGGACTGATGCGGGCCCACGAAAGCGAGCAGGTCGAGGAGACGTTCCGCCGCCAGTTCCACATCGACCTGGTCCACGTGAAGGCGTCCGACCGGTTCTTCGAGGCCCTGGCCGGCGTCACCGATCCCGAGTCCAAGCGCATGATCATCGGTGAGCTGTTCATCCGGATCTTCGAAGAAGTGGCACGTGACCTGGTCATCCAGCAGTCCGAACCGGGCGACGACGGATCCGCGGCGGGCCCGGCCTCCCACGACCGGCCCTCCGGCTACCTGGTCCAGGGCACGCTCTACCCCGACGTGATCGAGTCCGGATCGGACTCCGCCGCCACCATCAAGTCGCACCACAACGTGGGCGGACTTCCCGACGATCTGGCCTTCGACCTGGTCGAGCCCCTCCGCCTGCTGTTCAAGGACGAGGTCCGGGCGGTGGGCGAGGAGTTGGGCCTGCCGCACGACATCGTCTGGCGCCAACCCTTCCCGGGCCCGGGCTTGGCCGTGCGGATCGTGGGGGAGGTCACACCTGAGCGGGCCGACATCCTCCGGGCGGCCGACGCCATCGTGGTCGAGGAGATCCGCCGGGCCGGCCTGTACCGCGACCTGTGGCAGAGCTTCGCCGTGCTCCCCGCCGTCCGCACCGTCGGCGTGATGGGGGACGGGCGGACCTACGCCTATCCCGTCGTGATCCGCGCCGTCACCAGTGACGACGCCATGACCGCCGACTGGGCCCGACTGCCCTACGACTTGCTGGAGCGCCTCTCCTCGCGCATCATCAACGAGGTGGAGGGCGTCAACCGGGTGGCTCTCGACATCACGTCCAAGCCGCCCGGAACCATCGAGTGGGAATGACCTCGCCGGGGGGGAGCGCCCACCGACCCACCGGCACGGACGGCGACGGGCCGGTGGGCCCCGGGAGCGGGCGCCACCCGTCCGAGCCGGCCCGGTCCGACGCACTGCTCGAAGGACTGACCGAACCCCAACGCAGCGCCGTGCTCCACCGCGGCGGTCCCCTGCTCATCGTGGCCGGCGCCGGATCGGGCAAGACCAGGGTGCTGACCCGCCGGATCGCCCACCTCATCGCCAGCCGCGACGCCGCCCCATGGCAGATCCTGGCCATCACCTTCACCAACAAGGCGGCCGACGAGATGCGTCGGCGGGTGATCGAGCTGGTCGGTCCCCGGGCGGAGCGGATGTGGGTGTCCACCTTCCACTCGGCCTGTGTGCGGATCCTCCGGGCTCACGGCGACCGCCTGGGCTACAAGGGCTCGTTCACGATCTACGATGACGCCGACTCCAGGCGACTGGTGGAGATCGTCGCCCGTGAGCTCGACATCGACACGAAGAAGCTGTCGCCGCGTTCCATCCTGGGGCAGATCAGCCAGGCCAAGTCGTGCCAGCAGGGACCCGATGAGTACCGCGCCGCGGCAGTGACCATCTTCGACCGGCGGGTCGCCGACGTCTTCGATCTCTACCAGCAGCGGATGGTGGCGGCCAACGCCATGGACTTCGACGACCTGCTCCTCAACACGGTCCGGCTGTTCCGCCTCCACCCCGACGTGCTGGGGCACTACCGCACCAGATTCACCCACATCCTGATCGACGAGTACCAGGACACCAATGCCGTGCAGAACGCACTCGCCGTCCTGCTGGCCGGCGAGCACCGCAACATCGTGGTGGTGGGGGACAGCGACCAGTCGGTCTACCGGTTCCGCGGGGCGGACATCTCCAACATCCTCGACTTCGAGCAGGCCTTCCCCGACGCCACCACCATCACCCTGGACCAGAACTTCCGCTCCACCCAGACCATCCTCGACGCCGCCAACGCCGTGATCACCAACAATGTCTCCCGCAAGCCCAAGTCGCTGTGGACCGAGGGTGGACAGGGGGAGATGATCGTCCGCTACCGCGCCGAGGACGAACACGACGAGGCCGAGTGGGTGGCCCACGAGATCGTCCGACTCCGCAGCGAGCAGGACCTCCGGTGGGGTGACGTGGCCATCTTCTACCGGACCAACGCCCAGAGCGCGGCCGTCGAGGGGGCCATGGTCCACGCCGAGGTGCCCTACAAGGTGGTCGGAGGCACCCGGTTCTACGACCGGCGCGAGGTCAAGGACGTCATGGCCTACCTCAAGGTGCTGGTGAACCCGGACGACGAGATCAGCTGGCGCCGGATCGTCAACGTGCCCAAGCGGGGTGTGGGCGAGACCTCGGTGGCCAAGCTCTCCGGGTGGGCCGGAACCCGCGGCTTGTCCTTCGGTGATGCCGTGGCCCATGCCGACGAAGTGGGGATCGGGGGAAGGGCGGGCACGTCATTGGTGGCGCTGTCGGAGCTGCTGGACGGGCTGCGGTCGCGGATGTCCGTGCCTCCCCTGGTCGACGAGGACGGCGAGGCGATCCCGCCGGACCCCGAGGCCGTGGGAGCGGCCGTAGAAGACGGGCCCGGCGCCGGCGGTGCAGTTGGGAGCATGTCCCACGAGACCGGCCCCGAAGGCACCGGGACCGGCGGCCACGGTGGGATGCTGGAGCCCGGGGATCTGGTCACCGCGGTGGTGGAGCACACCGGGTACCGGAGCGAGCTGCTCTCGGAGGGAACCATCGAGGCCCTGGGACGGGTGGAGAACGTCGACACCCTGGTGGGGATGGCGGCCGAGTACCGGACCCTGGCCGAGTTCCTCGAGGCCGCGTCGCTGGTGGCCGACTCAGACCAGCTCGCCGGGGACGGCACCAAGGTCTCCCTCATGACCATGCACATCGCCAAGGGCCTCGAGTTTCCGGCCGTCTTCCTGGTGGGGATGGAGGACGGGATCTTCCCCCACATGCGCTCGCTCGGGGACCCGGTGGAGCTCGAGGAGGAGCGCCGCCTCTGCTATGTCGGGATCACCCGCGCCGAACGCCACCTCTACGTCTCCCACGCCTGGAGCCGGCTGCTCTACGGGCGGGGCAGCAGCAACATCCCGAGTCGGTTCCTGAACGAGATCCCCGGCGAGCTGGTCAGGGACGTCGCCGGAGACCCCGGCACCCGGGGGCGATTCGGGTCCGCGTCGGGCGGGAGCGACGGATCCCCGTCCCGCCTCCGGTCACCGGCCCTCGACGACGGTGGGGGAACTCCGGGACGGAGCGTGTTCGGCAGTCGAGTGGCCCGGGTCGACGGCGAGTTCGATGCCAACGGTCGGCGGCGGCGGACGCCGGCCTCGAGCGGCGCCGAGCGCCTCGGACTGGTACCCGGCGACGAGGTGGTCCACGGGCAGTGGGGGGAAGGGACCGTGACGGACACCTCCGGGGCCGGGGACGACGCCGAGGCGGTGGTGGTCTTCGGGACGGTGGGGCGCAAGAAGCTCCTGTTGCGGATGGCGCCCCTCAAGCGCGCCTGAGGTGGTCGACGGCGTGGCTCCCACCGGGGCGGCCCCGGGGCCTGTGATGGGGGTGCCCTACGGTTCTCGCACCATCTGGGAGACTGGACGGGCAGCGGACGGAGGTGCCGTTCCCGCCACTCCGGTCCACGTTCGTCAGTCGGCCCGGTCCCACCGCCCGTGCGTCGGGGAAGGGGCCTGGCCCCGGGTGGCACGGCGGGGCCCGAGGTCGTCGGGCGCCGGTGCCACTGCTCGTGAATCCGAACAGGACGAGGTCTGGGGAGCGCGTTGGAGGGCGAGATCATCTTCGAACGGTACGTCTCGTCGTCTGAGGAGGGTCCCCGTGCGCGTCAGGCTGGCCCGAGGGCGACCCGGGACACGGAGCGGGCCCCTCGCTCCTACCCGCCACGGCCGACTGAACCGACCGGGCCGACCGGGCCAACCGGGCCGACCGATCCGACCGATCTCTCCGGGCCCGCGGATGCCCCGGGCATGGAAGCAACGGCGCGTCCTGCCCTACCCTCGACCGGCATCCCCCTGGTCGTGTCCACCCCGGGCGCCCGGGAGCCCGACGGCTCCCGGTACGCGCACCGGATGCTCCGGCCCACCCGCCGGGAGCGCCGGTCCCTCCGCAAGGAGAGGATCCGGGAACGCCGGACCGTTGCCGGTCGCCATCCCAAGACGACCATGGCGCTCGTGATCGTGGTGGCCCTGACCCCGGTGTGGATATCGGCGGGGTCGGCCGCCTCCAACCCGGCGCTGGGCAACACCCCCGGCGCCCGCCTCGCCGAGTGGGTGAGGGACCACGGGGGCGGGGGACTGGTGACGTGGGCCGAGAACACCTGGTACACCTGGCACGCCCCGCCCAAGGGGGGCAAGCCGAAGCAGGGCGCCATCCCGGCGCCCACGGCGAGCACCGCCACCACCCAACCGGCCGGACCAGCCCACCTGCCCGCCCCGGCGGCCATCGCCCCCTTCGTGGCCACCCCGACGCCCGGGGAGGGCCAGTGGCACCCGATCGGTCGCACGGTGGGCGGGATCCCCGCCATGTACGCCGCGTTCCTCCGGCCCAACGCCGTCAACACCAGCCTGGTCACCGGTGTGGCCTGGATGGACACCAAGCTGCTGCGGGCCACGTTGTACGAGGGAACGTCGATCCCCGGCACCGGCCAGACCTGGACCGACGAGGCGCCGGTGGCGGGTGCGGCCCTCGGCAACCTGGTGGCCGCCTTCAACTCCGGCTTCCGGATGCAGGACGCCCAGGGTGGCTTCTATGCCGACGGGATCACCGCCGTCCCCCTCCAGGCCGGCGCGGCCTCCCTCGTCATCAGCAGCGACGGCGCCGCCACCGTCGGCGCGTGGGGCACCGACGTCTCGATGGCGCCCTCGGTGGTGGCGGTGCGCCAGAACCTCGATCTCATCGTGGACCATGGCCAACCCGTTCCGGGGCTGAACGCCAACGACAACATCCGTTGGGGTGCCACGCTCGGAGGTCGGGTACAGGTCTGGCGGTCGGGTCTGGGAGTCACGCCCGACGGCGCCCTGGTCTTCGTCGGTGGCACGGGCCTGTCGATCGTGGACCTGGCCAACGTGCTGGCCCGGGCCGGGGCGGTCCGGGCCATGGAGATGGACATCAACACGGCGTGGGTCAACTTCACCAGCTTCGACCCCCCGGCCGGCCAGCCGGCCTCGGCGGCCAGCGGGACACTCCTCACCTCCGACGAGGCCACCTCTCCCAACCGGTACTTCGCGTCGCTGTCTCGGGACTTCGTCACCATGTCGGCCCGATTGCCGGCCGGGCCCACGTCGGGATCTAAGGTCCCGGGAACGTGAGCCGCTCACCCTCCCACCGGGCCGGGACGGCCGGGCGCAGAGGGAGTGGGGCCATGGTGCAGAGGCTACCGAAGCGGCGCTACGAGAAGGAGCTCGTGAAGCTCCAGGGCGACCTGGCCGCCATGACCGAGTGGATCCATCGGAGCGGGTCCAGGGTGGTGGTGCTCTTCGAGGGCCGCGATGCCGCCGGCAAGGGGGGGGTGATCAAGCGGATCAGCGAGTACCTGAGCCCGAGGATCTGTCGCATCGTGGCCCTGCCCACCCCCACCGAGCGGGAACAAGGGGAGTGGTACTTCCAGCGGTACGTGGCCCAACTCCCGACATCGGGGGAGATCGCCCTGTTCGACCGCAGCTGGTACAACCGGGCCGGAGTGGAGCGGGTGATGGGGTTCTGCTCGGACGAGCAGTATCAGCGCTTCCTCCGTCAGTGCCCGGTGTTCGAGCATCAACTCATCGAGGACGGGATCGTCCTCGTCAAGTACTGGTTCTCGGTCAGCGACGAGGAGCAGGAGCGCCGGTTCCAGAGCCGGGTGGACGATCCGCTGCGGCGATGGAAGCTCAGCCCCATGGACCTCGAGGCACGCCAGCGGTGGGTCGACTACTCGCGGGCCAAGGACAACATGTTCCTCCACACCGACACGCCCGAGTCCCCCTGGTACGTGGTGGAGGCGGACGACAAGCGGCGGGCCCGGCTCAACTGCATCGCCCACCTGTTGGGCCAGGTGCCCTATCGGCCCGTCGACCAGGTGGCGCTGCACCTGCCCAAGCGGGTCAGGGACCAGACCTACCGGCGGCCACCGCGGGACATCGCCACCTACGTGCCCGACTACGCGGCCACGCTGACCGGCACCGGCACCGACACCGACACCGACACCGGTACCGACACCGACACCGGTACCGACACGCCTTGACCGGGCGGCGCCGCGCCGCGCCTCAGCCGGGCACGCGACGCCAGACGGCCCGGGGCAGATGGCGCATCACCGCGAAGACCCAGCGGAGCACCGGCGGGGCGTAGACCACCGACGATCCCGAGCCGATCCCCCGCACCACGGCGTCGGCCACGGCATCGGGGGTGGTCGAGAACGGAGCCGGAGCCGGGGTCATCCCTTCGGTCATCCTCCCCACAACGAACCCCGGCCGCACGATCGTCATGCCGACGCCGGTGCCGGCCAGCGAGTCCCCCAGGCCCTGGGAGAAGGCGTCCAGCCCCGCCTTCGAGGAGCCGTAGATGAAATTGGCCCGACGGGCCCGCTCCCCGGCCACCGATGACAGGACGACGAGGCGTCCGTGTCCCTGGTGGCGGAGGCGGCCGGCGACCGCCAGCATGGCCGATGCCGGCCCGGCGAAGTTGGTGGTGATGACAGTCGCCGCGGCCGACGGATCGAGCTCGTCGGCCCCCTGGTCGCCCAGTACTCCCGCCGCCACGATCACGAGGTCGATGTCCCCGAAGCGCCCGAAGACATCCTCGGCGAAGGCCAGGTGGCGACCGGTGTCGACCACGTCGAGGTCCACCGCCTCGGCCACGTCGGCCCCGGCCACCCTGGCCCGTTCCACCGCCTCGGACAGACGGGGCCCGGGGCGGCCGGCGAGGATCACGGTGCGGCACCGTTCCGGGACCAGCCTGGCCACGATGGCCTGGGCGATCTCCGAGGATCCTCCGAGCACGAGTACTGACTGGGGCCGCCCGATGGCGTCGATCATGATGCTGTCCGTTCTGGAGGTGGGCCGGCGCCGTTGGAGGGCGACGGTGTGACGCCGGACCGGGCCGTGGACCGGGCCGGCTTGGCTCCCGCGGTCTTGGTTCGCACGGATTTGGCTCCCGCGGTCTTGGCTCCCGCGGTCTTGGCTCCCGCGGTCTTGGCTCGCACGGATTTGCTCCGCGCAGCCGTGGACTCGGCAGCGGCCGCGGTCCGCTCCGACGGCGACGTACCGGGCGCGGCCCGGGGGGAGCGGGTCCGGCGGGACGGCCGGGCCCGACCGGCCTTCCCGCCGGGTCCATCCGGGGTGGTGGCGTCGGTGCACAGGCCGAGGCGTCTCCCGAGGTCGGAACGCACGATCCCCTCGGGATCGACCCGGTCGCGGGCAGCCCGCCACTCGTCGACCCGTGGGTACATGGCGCGGAACGTGTCCGGGGAGACCCGCGAGTCCTTGGCCAGGTAGATCCGTCCTCCCGCCGTGACCACCAGCTCGTCCAGCTCGTCGAGCAGCCGCCCGAGCCCGGGGTGCCCCACAGGCAGGTCGAGGGCCAGGGTCCAACCGGGCATGGGGAAGGAGAGGGGTCCCGGGTCCCCGGGCCCGAAGCGCTTGAGCACCGCCAGGAAGCTGGCCAGCCTCAACACCGTGAGGCGCTCGATGACCGTGCGCACCGTCTCCCCGTGCTCGTCGGGCACGACGAACTGGTACTGGACGAATCCCCGTCGCCCGTAGAGCCGGTTCCAGCTGCCCACCCCGTCGAGGGGATGGAAGAAGCCGGTCATGTGGTGGGGCTTGGCCCGCTGCCTGACGGGGGCCTTGCGGAACCAGAACTCGTTGAACGCCGCCACCGTCACCGGGTTGAGCAGGCCACCGGGCGGGGTCACCGGGACCCGGGCCAGGGTCCGCGGTACGAAGGCCCGGGCCCGCTCCGGTGGGCGCCTCAGTCGTTCGGGCAGATCCTCGAGTCGGGCGTGGTCGCCCCGGGTCAGCACCGAGCGTCCCAATCGGCTTCCGGTGGACTGGCAGTCGATCCAGGCCACCGAGTAGCGGTAGGCATCATCCCCGGTGACCATCTTGTCCATGGCGCTGTCCAAGTCCGCGGCCCGCTCCGTGTCCACCAGCATGTAGCTGGTCTCGACCGGGATCATCTGGAGTGTGGCGGCGGTGATCACCCCGGTGAGGCCCATCCCTCCGGCGGTGGCCCAGAACAGTTCGGGATCGGACGAGGCCGAGACGGCCAGGGTCCCGGTCGGCGTCACGAGGGTCATCTCGACGACGTGGGAGCAGAAACTCCCGTCGACGTGGTGGTTCTTGCCGTGGATGTCGGCGGCGATGGCTCCGCCCACCGTGACCATGCGCGTGCCGGGGGTCACCGGGACGAACCATCCCAGCGGCACAAGCCGCTCCATCAGGGTCTGGAGGCTGACCCCGGCACCCACGCTGACACGGCCGGAGTCCAGATCGACCCCGTGGACGGCGTCCAACCAGGTGGCGTCGAGTACGGCGCCTCCCGCGTTCTGGGCGGCGTCGCCGTAGCTCCGGCCGAGGCCTCTGGCGACGATGCCCCGTCGACCCGTGGCCGGTGCCGCGGCGTCGGCCACGGCCTGGCCGACGAGGTCGGGATGGACGGCGTGCACCACCTCCGACGACGTCGGCGAGGTGCGCCCCCAACCGGTGAGAAGGGCCCGGCGGCCCCGGGGGACACTCACGTGGCGTAGACCCCGACGGCGAACAGGGCGACCCAGCACACCCCGTAGACCTGCAGCCGGTGGTCGTGGAGGGCCAGCTCCTCGGGGGCCGCCCCCTGGCCCGAGTCCAGGAGCCGCATGATGTGAAGCAGCGCCACGGTGAAGGGGATCACCGTGAGTTGGAACCAGATGGGATCGGATCCCCGGTGCAGCTGGGCGGCCCGGTCGAAGGCCCACAGGCAGTACGCGGTCACGGTCACCGCGGCGGACAGGGTGCGGACCGAGCGGAGGAACGAGGGGGTGTACAGGCCGAGGGTCTGGCGGATCGACCCGTCGTCGGCCCGCCGTTCAGCCAGCAGCTTCTTCTCCCCCGACCGCTTGCCGGTCACGATGAGCAGGGAGCCGAAGGAGGCCACGATGAGGAACCAGTTGGTCAGGGCCACACCGGTGGCCACGCCGCCGGCCACCGCCCGCAGGACGAATCCGGCACTCACTGCGGCCAGGTCGAGGACGGGCTCGTTCTTCAGCCCCAGGGAGTAGGCCACGTTGACCGAGGCGTAGACCGCCATGACCAGGGTCAGGTGCCACCCGGCCAGCAGCTGGCCCAGGCCGATCGACACGGCCAGCATGGCCAGCCCGACCGCCACGGCCACCGGCACCGGCACAACGCCGGCGGCCACCGGCCGGAGGCGCTTGGTCGGGTGGACGCGGTCCGACGGCGCGTCGATGGCGTCGTTCAAGTAGTAGGTACCCGAGGCGGCCAGGCAGAAGATGCCGAAGGCGGCGACCCCGTGCCAGAGCACCGTGCGGTGGAAGAGCACCCCGGCGGCAGCCGGCGCCACGAAGACCAGCAGGTTCTTGATCCACTGCCGCGGTCGGCACAGCCTCACCAGGCCCAGTGGGAACGACGCCGAGGACGGGGTGGGCTCCGCGGGGTGTTCGTCGGGTCGGTCCACAGCTTCAGCCGAAGTGGTCAAGGCGTCCTCAGGGGGTCGGGTCGTGCCGCCTGCGCCTGAGCGAAGGTAGCACGGACGCCTCAAGGCTAGGGCCTGGTCGAGGGCGGGCGGGGTACGGGTGCGGGGGAGCCCGCTTCACGGGCCCGAATGGGCTTTCCGGCATGGGCAGCGCTTAGTATCTGCCTCCGTGAAGCGCCCGTATCGAGTCGTGGTGGCCAAGCCCGGGCTGGACGGGCACGATCGAGGCGCCAAGGTCATCGCCCGTGCGCTCCGCGACGCCGGCTTCGAGGTCATCTACACCGGGCTGCACCAGACGGCCGAGCAGGTGGTCCAGGCGGTGATCCAGGAGGACGCCGACGCCGTGGGCCTGTCCCTCCTGTCCGGTGCCCACCTCACCCTGGTTCCGAGGGTCATCGACGGGCTGCGGGACCAGGGCCGGGGCGACGTCCTGGTCCTGGTGGGCGGGATCATCCCCGCCGCCGACATCCCGGTCCTGAAGGAGTTGGGGGTGGCCGAGGTGTTCACCCCCGGAGCCCCGCTTCCGGCCATCGGCGCCTGGCTCGGCGAGGCGCTCGACGAACGGGAGAGTGGTCAGTCGGGCTGACATCGACCCTGTCGGGGACGCGGGTGCGCCCGGCACCGCACACAACACCGCAAGTCTCACCAGTCGCCACAACCAGTCGGCGGCGCCACGACCAGACGGCGTCGCCCCCGCACACAGAGAGGAACGGATCCTGTGGATCTCTTCGAATATCAGGGCAAGCAGTACTTCGCTCGCTATGGCATCCCCATCTCCAAAGGAGGGGTGGCCGACACCGTCGACGAGGCCGTCGCCCAGGCCGAGGCCGCAGGCTACCCGGTGGTGGTCAAGGCCCAGGTGAAGGTGGGCGGACGGGGCAAGGCCGGCGGGGTGAAGCTGGCCGACGATGTCGATGAGGTGCGCAGGCATGCCGGCAACATCCTCGGGCTCGACATCAAAGGACACGTGGTCAAGCGGCTGTGGATCGAACACGCCTCCGAAATCGCCAGGGAGTACTACGCCAGCTTCACCCTGGACCGCAGCGCCAAGAAGCACCTCGGCATGCTGTCGGCCGAGGGCGGCGTGGAGATCGAGGAGGTGGCCGTCACCGATCCCGATGCCATCGCCATCCTTCACATCGACCCGGTCGACGGGCTCGACCTCGAGGTGGCCCGCCGGTGGGTCGAACGGGCCAACCTGGACGAGGTGGCCCGGGACCAGGCTGCCGAGCTGCTGGTCAGGCTGTACACCTGCTACACAGAGGGGGACTGCGACCTGGCCGAGATCAACCCGTTGATCCTCACGCCCGACGACAAGGTCCACGCTCTGGACGCCAAGGTGACGCTCGATGCCAACGCCGCCTTCCGACACCCCGAGTGGGAGGAGTTCGAAGGGAGCGACGTGGAGGACGAGCGGGAGACCCGGGCCAAGGAGCGGGGACTCAACTACATCGGGCTCGACGGCTCGGTCGGGATCATCGCCAACGGGGCCGGGCTGGCCATGAGCACACTCGATGTGGTCAACCAGTGCGGCGGGTCGGCGGCCAACTTCCTCGACATCGGAGGTGGTGCCAATGCCGACGTGATGGCGGCAGCCCTCGAGGTGATCAACTCGGACCCCGCCGTCCGCTCCATCCTCGTCAACATCTTCGGAGGCATCACCCGGGTGGACGAGGTGGCCAAGGGTGTCCTCGAGGCATTGGACCGGGTGGAGATCAGCTCTCCCATCGTGCTGCGGCTCGACGGAACCAACGCCGTGGCCGGACGCGAGATCCTGGCCGACCATCTGTCCGATCGCCTGGTCGCCGAGCCGACCATGCTCGATGCCGCACGCCGTGCGGTCGCACTCGCTGGAGGCAAGTCATGAGCATCTTCGTCGACGAGCACACCACCGTCGTGGTCCAGGGCATCAGCCCAACCAGCCAGGGCCTCTACCACGGGCTCCGCAACCGGGCCTACGGCACCCGGGTGGTGGCCGGCACCAATCCCAACCGGGGGGGCGAGGAGATCGAGGGCATCCCGGTCTTCGCCACGGTGGCCGAGGCGGTGGCCACCACCGGGGCCAACGCCTCGTTCATCTCGGTGCCACCCAAATTCGCCGCCGACGCCATCATCGAGGCCGCCGCCGCGGGCGTGCCCTTCGTGGTGTGCATCACCGAGGGCATCCCGGCCAGCGACGAGGCCCTGGCCTACAACCGCCTGGTCCGCGAGCACCCCGGCACCCGCCTGCTCGGCCCCAATTGCCCCGGCATCATCTCGCCGGGAAAATGCAACATCGGGATCACCTCGGGTGACATCGCCCTGCCCGGCGGGCCGGTCGGCATCGTGAGCCGTTCGGGGACCCTGACCTACCAGGCGCTGCACGAGCTCTCCCAGCAGGGTGTCGGCCAGACCACCTGTGTAGGCATCGGTGGGGACCCTGTTCCCGGCACCAGCTTCATCGACTGCCTGGCCGCCTTCGAGGCCGACCCTGCCACCCGGGCCATCATGATGATCGGCGAGATCGGTGGCTCCGCCGAGGAGGAGGCAGCCGAGTTCATCGCCTCGTCGGTGACGAAGCCGGTGGTCTCCTATGTGGCCGGTGTCACCGCCCCGCCGGGTCGGAAGATGGGCCACGCCGGCGCCATCATCTCGGGATCCAAGGGAACCGCCCAGGCCAAAATGGACGCGCTCTCCTCGGCCGGTGTCACCGTGGCCCTCAACCCGACCGAGGCCGGCGAGGCCATGGTCGACGTCGTCCGGAAGCTCGACTGATCATCGGACTCCCGTCGGCCGACGCCCTCGGGGGCCGGCCCGTCGAGGCGGTCATCTTCGACCTCGACGGGCTGCTCATCGACTCGGAGCCGTGCTGGCGCCGGGCCGAGATCGAGATCTTCTCCTCCCTCGGCCTCGAGCTGACCGAGTCCGACGTGCGCCAGACCATGGGTCTGCGCATCGACGATGCGGTGGGCCACTGGTGGGTCCGCGCCCGGTGGGACGGGATGAGCCCGGTCGAGGTGGAGCGGGCCATCACCTCCCGCGTGGCCGAACTGGTCCGTGCCACCGCCGAGCCGATGCCCGGGGCCCTCGACGCCGTCGACCTGTGCCGGCGCCTCGGACTCCCGGTCGGGGTGTGCTCGGGGTCGTACGCCGTGGTGATCGAAGCGGCCCTCCGGCGTCTCGGGATCGAGACCGGTGTGGCCGCATGGCACTCGGCCGAGTGGGAGCCGCTGGGCAAGCCCCACCCCGGTGCCTTCCTGTCGACGGCGGCCAAGCTGGGCGTGGGCCCGACCGGCTGCGTGGCCGTCGAGGACTCCTTCAACGGCGCGGTCTCGGCCAAGGCGGCCCGCATGCGGGTGGTGGCGGTCCCGGAGCCGGACGCCTACGGCTCCCCCCGGTGGGGGCTGTGTGACGCCGTCCTGCGGACCCTGGTCGACTTCGACGAGCGGTTGCTCAGATCCCTCGAGCGGTAGGTCGCCGCCGCCGCCGGACGGCCCACGTCCGCACTCCTAGAAATTTTCGCTTCGGAAATGCCGGCCCGGTGCCGATACCTCAGACACGAGGGGCACTCCCTGGGCAGGGGGGACCGAGCGACGTGGGCCCGTTACCGGAGGCAGGCCGGTCGGGCCACGTCGCCCCGGTCCCTTTGCCGGGGACAGTAGCACCGGCGCTCCGGATCGCACCCGGGGTGTCGCGTGCGGCGCGAACGCCGGCACTCTGCGGCGCTGATATCGTGCGCCGGTGGGACCCGGCGCATCTCGAACGTCCGCTTCGGACCCGGTTGTGCAGCGTGTCACGGACCACGTGCGCATCGGGGTACTGGCATCCGGAAGCGGGACCATCCTGGAGGCCATCATCTCCGCCGGACTGCCGGTGCGCACCGTGGTCGCCGACCGTCCCTGCCGTGCCCTCGAGGTCGCCGAGGCCGCGGCCATCCGGCGTGTCCTGATCGACCGACGGGAGTACGGCGGCTTCGGGCCGGACTTCGACCGTGAGGGCTACACCCGAGCGGTGACCGCCGCGCTGCGGGCGGACGCCGCCGACGTGGTGGTCATGGCCGGCTTCGGCACCGTGCTCGGGCCACCGATCCACGCCGCGTACCCCGGTCGCATCCTCAATACCCACCCGGCCCTCCTGCCGGCGTTCCCCGGGTGGCACGCGGTGGCCGACGCCCTGGCCGCGGGGGTGGGCGAGACCGGCACCACGGTCCACATCGCCACCGAAGAGATGGACGCCGGACCGGTCCTGGCCCGGGCCTCGGTGCCCGTGCTCCCCGGAGACACCGAGGAGACGCTGCACGAGCGCATCAAGAAGGTGGAGCGGACCCTCTACCCCGACACCATCCGTGCCTTCGTCGACCGGTTGGCGGCGACAGCCGGGGATGGGTCAGGATCATCCCCGGAGGTTGCACCATGAGGGCACTGCTGTCCGTCTACGACAAGACCGGGGCCGTCGAACTGGCTCAGGGGCTCGCCGGGCTGGGCTGGGAGCTGATCTCGAGCGGGGGGACCTCGACGGCCCTGGCCGATGCCGGCATCGACCACATCGAGGTGGCCGACCTCACCGGTGCTCCCGAGATGCTGGGAGGCCGGGTCAAGACCCTCCATCCGACCATCCACGGCGGCATCCTGGCCGATCGTGCGAGACCGGAGCACCTGGCCGACCTGGAGCGCCAGGGCATCGGGCTCATCGACCTCGTGGTGTGCAACCTCTACCCCTTCGCCTCGGATCCGTCCATCGAGCTCATCGACATCGGCGGTCCGACCATGGTCCGTGCCGCGGCCAAGAACCACGCCCACGTCGGCGTGGTGGTCTCGCCCGGAGCGTACGACGGTGTGCTGGACGAACTGCGCCGGAGCGGAGCACTGTCGCACGCCACCCGCCTCCGGCTGGCCCGGGACGCCTTCGCCCACACCGCCGCCTACGACGAGTCCATCGTGGACTGGTTCGACGACGTCGGCCCGGCCGGGGCCCAGGACGGAGATGCGTCCGTCCTGCCCCCCACCATCCACGTGACCCTCGAGCGGGCCGGCTCACTGCGATACGGCGAGAATCCCCACCAGCACGGCGCCCGCTACCGGATCGTCGGGCAACACTCGTGGTGGGACGACGTGGTCCAGCACGGGGGCAAGGAGCTCTCCTACCTCAACATCTTCGACGCCGACGCGGCCTGGCGTCTGGTCCACGAGGTGACAGAGCCCGGCTCCGACGAAGGGGCCGTAGCCATCATCAAGCACGCCAACCCCTGCGGGCTCGCCGTCCACCCCGACCCGGTGACAGCCTATGTACGGGCGCTGGAGTGCGATCCCCAGTCGGCCTTCGGGGGCATCGTGGCCATCGGGGGACCGGTCACCGCCCTCCTGTCCGAGGCCATCGCCGCCGGCCCCCAGGCCGATCTGATCATCGCTCCGTGCTTCGACGAGGCGGCCCTCGTGCAGCTGACCTCGAAGCGCAAGGCCACCCGGCTGCTGTCCGCACCGGCCCCGGAGCCCCTGGGGCGGCAGTTCCGCGGGCTCGGGGCGAGCATGTTGGTCCAGGACGCCGACCGGTTCCTCGTCGCCCCGCCGTCGTGGGAAGTGGCCTCCGAGGCCCGACCCACCGACGCCCAGTGGAAGGACCTGGCCCTGGCCTGGACGGTCTGCGCCCGTACCACCTCGAACGCCATCGCCATCGTCACCGATGGCCAGGCCGTGGGTGTCGGTGCGGGTCAGCAGTCGCGGGTGGTGGCTGCCGAGATCGCCGTGTCCAAGGCCGGCGCTCGTGCCGCCGGCGGCGCGGCGGCCAGCGACGCCTTCTTCCCCTTCCCCGACGGGCTGCTGGTGTTGGCCGAGGCCGGCTTGTCCGCGGTGGTGCAGCCCGGCGGATCGATCCGGGACGACGAGGTCGTGGCCGCCGCCGACGAGGCCGGGATCGCCTTGGTCATGGCCGGTGGCGAGCGCCACTTCCGCCATTGACCCCCGGGGAGCGGCATCGAGTCCCGTGGGGTGGGACCGTGCCCGGCCATACTGAGCCCATGGGGGAATCTCCATGACCGCGGTGCTGCTCGACGGCGAGCTGTTGGCCGCGAAGGTGCGCGCCGAGGTGACCGACCGGGTGGCCCGCCTGCGCAGCGCCGGTATCACCCCCGGCCTGGGCACCGTCCTGGTCGGTGACGACGCCCCGAGCGCCCGCTATGTGGCCATGAAGCACGAGGACTGCGCCGAGGTGGGGATCCATTCCGCGCACGAGCGCCTGCCCGCTGACGTCTCGCAGCGTGAGCTCGAGTCCGTGGTGGCCCGATTCAACGCCGATCCCGCCATCCACGCCTACCTGGTCCAGCTGCCCCTGCCGGAGGGTCTGGACGAGGAACGGATCCTGATGGCGGTCGATCCGGACAAGGACGTCGACGGGCTGCACCCGGTCAACCTGGGCCGGCTGGTGATGGGGGCCAACGGCCCCCTGCCGTGCACCCCGGCCGGCATCGTGGAGCTCTTGGCGGCCAACGATGTTCCGGTCGAGGGGAAGCACGTCGTCATCATCGGACGCGGGCTCACCATCGGCCGTCCGCTGGCCCTGTTGCTGGCCATGCGACGCCCGGGATGCAACGCCGCAGTGACGGTCGTGCACACCGGGGTGGAGGACCTGGCAGGCTTGGTCCGTCAGGGTGACGTGGTGATCGCCGCCGCCGGCCGGGCCGGCCTGGTGACCCCGGACATGATCAAGCCCGGGGCCGCAGTGGTCGGCGCCGGCACCTCGTGGGAAGGGAAGAAACTGTTGTCAGATGTGGATGCCGACGTGGCCGACGTGGCCGGATGGATCACCCCCCGGATCGGCGGGGTCGGACCGATGACCCGCGCCATGCTCCTGCGAAACGCCGTTCGAGCCGCCGAGCGTGCATCGTGAGCGCCGAGGGACTCGAGACGGACCACCGCCCCTGGGGGTCCTACACCGTGCTGGACGACGACGGAACCCACAAGGTGAAGCGCATCGTGGTGCTTCCGGGCAAGCGCCTCAGCTATCAACGCCACTCCCGCCGCTCGGAGCATTGGTTCATCGTCCGGGGGGAGGCCCGGGTCACCTTGGACGGCGTGGTCACCGAGGTGGTCGCAGGGGACTCCGTGGACATCCCGGTGGGTACCGATCACCGGATCGCCAACGCCACGGACGCCGAGGTGGTGTTCGTCGAGGTGCAGCACGGGGAGTACTTCGGAGAGGACGACATCGTCCGGCTCGAGGACGACTTCGGCCGGAGCGACGCCTGATGGGCGCGGCGCCGAGTCCCAGGCCGGGCCGCGGCACGTGGACCGGGCCGCGGGCGTGGCCTCACCGGTCCGTCGGGATGCCCCGGTGGTTGCTCGTGACGGCCCTCCTCGTGACGACCTGTGGCGGCGCGCTCGCCGGGACGGGGACCGCCGAGGCCGTGGCTCCCGGGGTGCCCGCCGAGCTGGTGGCGGTCACCACGACCACGGCGGTGACGCCGACCACGGACACCTCGCCGACT
>Ga0307373_10006255_pt1 | contig 19033 bp, 18 predicted proteins | sample OX2MG_FD_202534 | JGI IMG/M metagenome (GOLD analysis project Ga0307373, IMG submission 202534) | Soil microbial communities from Risofladan, Vaasa, Finland - OX-2 | ecosystem: Environmental > Terrestrial > Soil > Coastal area > Acid sulfate soil | place: Finland: Risofladan, Vaasa | collected...
ATCAGGATTGGCAGGTAACTGTCCACAGGGACTTGTTTTTACCACGCACCCCTTCGCCGAAGCACATCGAAGGGGGCCCCCGATGGCGGCCTGCCGCTGGCTTCCGGCCGCCGTCCCCGCCCTCCCGAACCACCCCTACCATTGGGGGCCGTGAGCCCCGCAACCATCCGTCGATCCCCACGGGCCCCGGAAGCCGGGGGGGCCGGCCCGCCGCCCGTCGGCGGTCGGGGCCAGACCCGTGATGTGCTGGTGATCGGCGGCGGCCCCTCAGGCTCCTCGTGCGCCTACTGGTTGGCGGAGGCCGGGTGGGACGTGGTCCTGGTGGAGAAGAAGGTGTTCCCCCGGGAGAAGACCTGCGGCGACGGGCTCACTCCCCGCTCGGTGCGCCAGATCGCCGACATGGGCATCGAAGGGTCCCTGGCCGGCGCCCACCGCTACACCGGCCTTCGGGCCCATGCATTCGGCAAGGTGCTCGACCTTCCGTGGCCGGACCACCCGGCCTTTCCGTCCTACGGCTACGTCATCACCCGGCACGACCTCGACGGCATCGTCAGCGAGCGGGCTGTCAAGGCCGGCGCCACCGTGTTGCAGGGCATCGAGGCGGTCGAGCCGATCGTCGAGGAGAGGGGCCCGACCTCCGGGCCCGGGCTGTTGCCCGCCTGTGTGGGCGCGGTCGTGAAGGAGAAGGCCACCGGGGCCATCCGGTCGATCCGGGCCTCGTACGTCGTCGTCGCCGACGGCGCCAACTCGCGGTTCGGCCGCGCCCTCGGCACGTCCAGGGACCGCGACCAGCCGATGGGCATGGCCCTGCGGGGGTACTACGCCTCGCCCGGCCACGACCAGCCGTTCATCGAGTCCCATCTCGACATCAGGGATGGCGACGGCAAGGTCGTGCCCGGGTACGGATGGATCTTCCCGCTGGGCGATGGGCGGGTCAACGTCGGCGTGGGTCTCCTGTCCACCGATCGGCGTTGGAAGGGCGTGAACACGTCCACCCTGATGGCCCACTTCGTGGCCGGCGCCCCGAAGGAATGGGAGCTCTCCACGGCGAACTGCCTCGGCCCACCCACCGGAGGCAAGCTGCCGATGGGGCTGGCCGTCGGACCGCGGATCGGTCCCACCACCCTGGTGGTGGGCGACGCCGCCGGTTCGATCAATCCCTTCAACGGCGAAGGCATCGCCTACGGCTACGAGAGCGGTCGCATGGCGGCGGCGGCGGTGGGCGAGGCCCTGTGCGGGGACGGCATCGAGGCCCTCCGCCGCTACGAGACCCGGCTCGACGATGCCTACGGTCTGTACTTCCGGGTGGCTCGGGCGTTCATCCGGGTGATTAGCCGCCCTGAGCTGATGAGACTGTGCGTCGGCACGGGGATGCACTCGGAGTCCCTGATGAGCTGGATCCTGAGGATCATGGCCAACCTCCTCCGGCCGGATGAGACCGGTCCGGCCGAAGCCGCCTATCGCGCCCTCGCGCTCATCGGCCGGCTGGCGCCTGATGGCGCATGAACCCGGACGACATCGCCGCCGCCCCCTATCTGCCGAGGGCGGAGGCGATGCGCCCGGACATGGCGTCGTAGGCGGGGGTGAAGGCACCCGAGGGTACGGTGGGACCATCGGTCGTCGGCTCCAACCGTGACTCGATCCGGCCGCCGATCATGAAGGCCTGACCGATGACCTGGCTCGGCCGGTTGGGAATGGACACCTGGGTCAGATAGCCGTATGTCTTGACACCGGTGGGCGCGGCCAGAGTCACGGCCTGTACGGTCGCCGTGGCACCGGGAACTGCTGCGGTCACCAGCGCCGTCTGGTATCCGGCGTAGCAGTTGACGAAGTCCGGGTTGGCGAACGGTACGGCGAGAGCCTGCGCGGCGGCCGCAGTGCCCATCACCGAGGTGACCGAGTACATCTGGAGATTGGGATCGGATCCGCTCTGGAATTTCGGTGAGGCGACCGAAGCGGTCTGCCCGGGTACGACGGAGCCGCCGAACAGCCCCGCGACCGCCGGGTAGTCGACCCCGACGCAGGAGGCCAACAGCTGGTTGGCCCTGACCATCGCGCCAGCCGGGGCGACAGGAGGCCGGGCCACCTGGCCGGCACCGGTGCTGGTGCCCCACCCGGCCGGCAGGTCGGAGAGGCGCAGATTGATCGACGCGGCCAGGGCGGTGTCGATCGCCACCCGCGACGCCACAGACGTGGGGGGCGAGGTCACCCTGGTGGGGGCGTTGTCCTTCTTGACGAATCCGACGTACACGATGCCGCCGATCACCAGCAGGAGCACGAGCGACAAGACGATCACCGTCGGGCTGATCCTCGAATCCCCCTTGTGCTCGGGATCCTCGGATCCGGCGTCCTCCTGTGGCCCGACGGGAGGGCTGCTCCCACCGCTCGGGTCGGCCCCGGGGACGAAGAACCAGTCGCCACCGGCCGGAGTGGCGGCGGGCGCGCCGACAAGGTCCGGCGCGACTTGGGTCACCGCGGCTGGGGCCGGGCCGGCGGGCGCGACTTGGGTCGCCGCGGCTGGGGCCGGTCCGGCTGGGGCCGGGCCGGCTGGGGCCGGGCCGGCTGCGATGCCGCCGGCATCCGGTGTCCGGGCAGCCACCGGTGTGTCGGGAACGGGGTGGTCGAGGGCTGCGCCCACCGTTCCGGCCGCGGCGGCCGAGGCGGCCGCACGCTTGGCCCGCTTGCGCCTCCCCCCTCCTTTTTCAGCCCCGTCACCGGCCGACTGATCCGGGCCGCCGGGCACACCGGCTAGGTCCCACTGCGTTTCTCCGCTGGCCGGGTCGACCGGAGGCCTCCAGACCGGTGGGCCCTGGAGCGCAGGCGCCTCGGGCCCGATCGATGGAGGGGGAGGCGGTGGGGCGGGACTCATCCGCAGCGGAACCGGGTCTACGGGCGCATCGACGGGCGGTGGGCTCATCGGCTCCGGCGGCGCGGCGCCGGGAGCGAGGAAGGGGCTGTCCTCGGGCGGCCGCCTCCTGCGCCACGCCCTCCCGCTCTTGGGAGGAGCTTCGACTGCGCCGCCCTGCAACTCACCCGACGGCTGGGCGTCCCAGGCCGTCACTCCGGCCACCGGATCGGCTGCGGCCCCCCAGAGGGATGCGCCCGACGACCCCACCCCCGGGGTGGGGGGCGGTGGAGCGTTGGACGGCGGGGGTGCGAACCCCACGGCCCCGGAAGCGGGCGGCGGCGGAGGTGCCGGGTGCGCGGGTAGTGCGAACGAGGCGGCCGAAGGGGTGGCGGACGCAGGAGCGGCAGGGGCGGCACCAGAGGCAGCGCCGACGGGGGCGGCCCCCGAGACAGGACTGGCGGGGGCAGGCCGGCGGGGAGGGGGAGGCGGAGGCTCGGTGGCCAACGGAGATCGTTGGGGACCGATGACACCAGGCGCCGTACCGGGCCCGGCGGGCGGCGGTGCCGGATCGGCGGCCTGTTCGACTTCCACCCGTTCCGCGGCCGCCCTGGCGGCTTCGGCCGGCGCGTGCCCGGGCTCCGCGGGCGTAGGGGCCGATGGCCGCACCGCCACGCCGTGATAGCGGGCGAGCCAGGCGGGCAGGGCCTGATCGAGGTAGGCGGCCTGTCCGGGGGTGACGGTCTCGGTCGGGAGGAGGAACCGGATTGACTGCCCACCCGAGGTCAACTCCATCACCGCGGCGACTCTCCCGTCCGGCATCACGATCTTCTCCCCGCAGGTGGCGGTGTCGAGACCGGACCACACCAGCAGCCTCTCGATCTGTGGCTGGGGACCCTGCACGGTGATACCAGCGGTCGTGAACAGAAGGCTGAGGCCATCGGTGGTCCTCGTCCCCCGGTCAGCGTCACCGGCCAGGGAGACTCCACCGAGTTGCATTCCTTCGGGGGGCAGTTCGGTAATTCCGACGGTCATCTACTTCTCCTCCGTTGCCCCGGGATTCCCATGGCTGCGCTCACCGGAGTGCCGACCCGTCGATCGACGGGTCGGTCCGGCACCGGCTCGGCGAAGGCTCAATCCGCGCCCGGATCCATCGCCGCCACGTCATCGGCGCACCTTCCGCATTGCACCATTCTTACCCGTTGGCGTCGCCAATCTCAGCGATCCATCCATCTGGTGCGGGCCGGCGGAGCCGACCGTGGACCAGACTGCCCCGCCCGACCGTGGCGGTCCGACCGCTGCTCGAGGGCCGGGGGCCCCGCCACCTCGCCGGCCGATGCCGTTCCGCGGTCCGATTTGCCGGTTGGGCAACGTCCGGGGTCTGCGCCGGAGGAAACTCAGGCGACCGCGTCCACAATGGCTTCCGAGGCCACGTCGAGGGCCCGGTCCAGCTCCGCGTCGCCATGGGCCATCGAGGGGAACGCCACCTCGTAGGGGCCCGGGGCCAGGGCGACTCCCCGAGCGAGCATCGAGCGGAACAGCCGAGAGTAGAGCCCGGTCGAGGCCGACTCGGCGGCTCCCCCGTAGTCGCGGACCGGCGCGGTCCCCTCGGGAACGAAGAACAGCCCGAAGAGGGGCCCGACCACCGGCACCTGAGCCTCGAGCTGCCTGCCTCGGTCGTCCTCCCAGCCCGCCTTCACCAGCGCAGAGGTGAGCACCTCGGCGAGGGCCACCCCGAAGCGGGCCACCCGGCCCGAAAGCGCGGCATAGGACGCAGGTTCGAGTTGCTCGAGGACGGCCAGGCCCGCCGCCGTGGCCAGGGGGTTCCCCGACAGGGTCCCGGCCTGGTACACCGGGCCGTCCGGAGCCAACGAGGAGAGGACATCGGCCCGCCCGCCGAACGCGCCCACCGGGAGCCCTCCGCCGATGACCTTCCCGAAGCACCAGAGGTCGGGTCGGACCCCCGACCAAGCCGACGCCCCGCCTTCCCCGAGGCGGAATCCGGTGATCACCTCGTCGAACACCAGCAACGCGCCGGCCGCGTCGCAAGCGGTGCGTAGCCCGCCGAGAAACCCCGCCGACGGCACCACCAGGCCCATGTTGGCCGCCACCGGCTCGACGATCACACAGGCCACCCGGTCGTCGACTTCGGGGACCTGGTCGTAGGGGGCCACCAGCGTCTCCGCCACTGCCGCGACCGGCACCCCGGCGGAGTCGGGCAGCCCGAGGGTGGCGACCCCGCTGCCTCCCCCGGCCAGGAGGCCGTCGGAGTGCCCGTGGTAGCAGCCGGCGAACTTGAGCACCCGCGTGCGCCCGGTGAACCCCCGCGCCACCCTGACGGCGCTCATGGCTGCCTCGGTGCCCGACGACACCAGGCGGACCTGCTCACACCCCTCGACCCGCGCGCAGATCGCCTCGGCCAGCAGCACCTCTCCCTCGGTCGGGGCCCCGAAAGTCGTCCCACGGGAGGCGGCCTCGACCACCGCAGCGACCACGCCCGGATCGGCATGGCCGAGGATCGAGGCCCCGTAGGACTGCACGAAGTCGAGCAGCCGGTTGCCGTCGGCATCCCACACGTAGGCCCCCCGGCCCCGGGAGACGAAATAGGGGCGACCGCCCACCGACCGGAACGACCGGACCGGTGAGTTGACTCCACCGGGGATCACCCGTCGGGCGCGCTCGAACAGCTCCGCTGAGCCCGCAGTTTCAGCCACCGGGATCAACCACTGGATCAGCCACTGGATCAGCCACTGGATCAGCCACCGAGTGCCTCGGACACCTCACCCGCGAAGTAGGTGAGGACGAAGTCGGCCCCGGCCCGCTTCACCGCGGTCAGCTGCTCGAGGGCGACTGCCGGCCCGTCGATCCAGCCTCGGGCGGCCGCCGCCTTGACCATGGCGTACTCGCCACTCACGTGATAGGCGCCCACGGGCACGTCGAACGCGCCACGCACGTCGGCGATCACGTCGAGGGAGGTGAGCGCCGGCTTGACCATGACCATGTCCGCGCCCTCGCCAACATCGAGCGCCACCTCGGCCATCGCCTCGCGGCGGTTGCGAGGGTCCTGCTGGTAGCCCCTCCGATCGCCGCCGGCGGCGATGGCCACCCCGGCCGCGTCGCGGAACGGTCCGTACAGCGCCGAGGCGTACTTCGCCGCGTACGCCAGGATGGCCGTGTCCTGGAGCCCTGCTCCGTCCAGGCCGGCCCTGATGGCGCCGACCTGCCCGTCCATCATCCCGCTCGGAGCGATCACGTCGGCTCCGGCGGTGGCCTGGACCACGGCCAGCTCGGAGTAGAGCGGCAGCGTTGCGTCGTTGTCCACCTCACCGGTGACCCGGTCCACCACCCCGCAGTGTCCGTGATCGGTGAACTCGTCCAGGCAGCAGTCGGCCATCAGCACCACGGTGTCGCCCACCGCCTCGCGCGCCGAGGCCAACGCCCGCTGGGTGATGCCGTCGGGCCGGAGCGCACACGATCCGGTGGCGTCCTTGTGCTCGGGACGCGGAAGTCCGAACAGGATCGCCGCGGGGACGCCGAGTGCAACCAACCGTTTCACCTCGACGGCCACCGACGCGACGGTGTGCTGGAGGACGCCGGGCAATGACGCCACCAGACGCGGCTCGTCGATCCCGTCGGCGACGAACAGGGGAGCGACGAGGTCGTCCACCGAGAGCCGGGTCTCGGCCACCAGGCGGCGCAGGGCGGTGCTCCTCCGGAGCCGGCGCAGGCGGGTCGTCGGGAAGGCGGCCGCGGAGCCACCCGATCCGGAACGGTTGGGGACGTCGCTCGTCACTGGCACCAGCCTACGGCAGGAGCACCCCTCCTCCTCGCTGTCCGGCCAGAGCCACCACCAGCGCGTCCACGAGCCCGTCGATGGTGTGCGGACTCGCCTCCCCGGCCACTCCGAGGCCGGCCGATCGGACCGAACGCGAAGTGACCGGGCCGATGGTGACGATCACCGGGGGGATGCCGGCAGGTCCGAGCAGCTCGATGGTCCGCTCCACGGTCGAGGTCGAGGTGAACAGCACGGCGTCCGAGCCTGCGGCCGACTCGATCGCCGCTGCCCCGGGGTGGGCGGCCACCGTCCGGTAGGCGGTGACTTCGTCGACCAGCCAGCCCTTCGACCTGAGTCCCGCGGCCAGTGCGCCCCGCACCGTCTCCGCTCGAGGGAACAGCACCGTCCCGATCCCGCCTGGTCGTCGGCCCGGGTCCGCTGCGCCCGGCTCCTCGGGTCCTTCCCGCCCCAGTGGATCGACGGCGGGGAACTCCTCGGCCAAAGCCTCCGACACCGACACCGTCGGCACCAGGTCGGGCCGGATCCCTCCCTCGGCAAGGGCGGCGGCGGTCCCGGCGCCCACCGCCGCCCACCGCACCCCCGCGGGCACCGGGCCCCCCTCGAGCACGGCCAGGAATCTGGACACGGCGTTGGACGAGGTGAAGGCGACCCACTGGTAGGCACCGGCCGACAGGCGGTGTGCGGCCCGGGCCAGGGCCTCGCCGCCGTCCACGGGATCCTCGATGGCGATGACCGGAAGCTCCACGACCGTGGCGCCCAGGCCCACCAGGCGGTCGGCCAGGGCCGGTGCCTCGGATCGGGCCCGGGTGACGACCACGCTTCGGCCGGCCAGAGGTGGTGGTGCGCTCAAGGGGGGCCGGCACCCCCGGGCCCCGGCCCGAAGTCCAGCGCCGACACCGGGCCGACCACGATGGCCGACGGCGCCGGCAGCTCGACCGAGGCCAGGCCGCCGAGCGTCGAGCGAACCACCTGCTGGTGCGGAGTGGTCCCCCAGTGCACCACCGCCACCGGCGTGTCGGCGTCCCGGCCGCTCCTGACCAGCTCGGCGGCGATCCGTGCCCTCTCGGACATGCCCATCAGGATCACCAGGGTCCCGCCGGCCCGGCCGAGCGAGTACCAGTCGACGCCGCCCGGGGCCGACCGGTCTCCCACGTGGCCGGTGACCACGGTCACCGAGGTCGCCATCCCCCGGTGGGTGACCGGGATCCCCGCCGCCGCCGGGGCGGCGAAGGCGGAGCTCACGCCCGGCACCACCTCGTAGTCGACCCCCGCGTCGCGAAGCGCCTCGGCTTCCTCCCCGCCGCGGCCGAACACGAACGGATCTCCGCCCTTCAGGCGGACCACCCGCTTGCCGGCCCGCCCGTGCTCGACCAGCTGGGCGTTGATCTCGGCCTGCGGCCTCGACGTCCCCGGGGTCTTGCCCACGTTGATCAGCTCGGCGCCGGGCGGGGCCAGGTCGAGCAGCTCCTGGCCGATCAGCCGGTCATAGATCACCACTTCGGCCCTCCCGAGCAGCTCGGCGCCTCGCCTCGTGAACAGCCCCGGGTCGCCCGGGCCGGCGCCGACCAGCGAGACGCTCACCCCGCCACCTCCGAGGGGCCGCCGTCGCGCCCGTCGCCCTCGCCGGTGGCCGGGAGCCAGCCGCCCAGCTCGGCGCCTCCGGCCTCGTCGAGCAGGTACCGGGCCACGGCCCGGCCCAACGCTCCCGGTCGGGCACCGGTGAGGGCGTGTCGGAGGACGACCAGTCCGTCCGGCGACGCCATCATCCCGGTCAGACGGATGGGGCCGGTGCCGGCCGGGGCCACCCCTGACCCAGGGTCGACGCCCTCATCGGCCCAGGTGGCGTGGGCCCCGACAGGCAGCGTGCAGCCGGCACCCAACTCGGCCAGGAACGACCGCTCCGCGGTGACCAGCGGTCCGACTTCCGGGTCGTCGACCGCGGCCAGGACGGAGCGGGTGGTCGGGTCGTCGGCCCGGCACTCGACCGCCAGCGCTCCCTGCCCGACCTGGGGGAGCATCACCTCCGGCCCGAGCACCTCGACCTCGAGACCGTCGGGTGGGGACCACCCGAGCCGGTCGATCGCCGCCTTGGCCACCACCACCGCGGCGGCACCCCCCGCCCCGGCGGCGGCCAGGCGGGTGGCCAGATTCCCCCGCAACCCGGTGAAGGTGAGGTCGGGCCGGTGGTTGGCCAGCTGCACCCGGCGACGAGCAGAGCCGGTGGCGACGGTCGACCCGGTGGGCAGGGACTCGATGGTGCCGCCGACCAGCACGTCGCGGGGGTCGGCCCGCTCCGGGAATGCCGCCAGCACCAACTCGGGGGCGCCCAGGGCGGGGCCAGCCGGCAGGTCCTTGGCCGAGTGCACGGCGGCGTCGGCGGCACCACGCACCACCGCCCACTGCACCTCCTTGACGAACACGCCCTGTCCCCCGAGCCGGTCGAGGGGGACATCGACCCGCCGATCGCCCTCGGTCTCGACCACCACGAGCGTGGCGGCGGTCCCGACCCCCTCGAGCAGGGACGCCACCCGGTGCGCCTGCCACAGGGCCAGCGGTGATCCACGTGTGGCGAGCCGGACCACCGACCGATCACTCACAGGCGAGACCCACGGGCCACCGCCTAGAGGTCGAAAAGCGTCCGGAGTGCCTCCACCAGCCGTTCGCTCCTCGGGGTCCCGGCGGCATCCTTCAGGACCACCGTCGGCTGATGAAGCAATTTGGCAACCATGGCCCGGGTCACCGCGTCGACCTGTTCCCACAGCTCGTCGGACAGCTCCGAACGCTTCGACCGCTGCCGGTCGAACTCGGTCCGCCGGGCCTCTTCCACGCGGGCCCTGAGGGCCGAGACCATGGGGGCGGCGTCCCGGGCACGGGAGGCCACCCGGTACCGCTCGACCTCGTCGGTGACGATGGAGGTCGCTCCGGCCACCTCCTCCTCGCGCCCGGTGAGCGCATCGGCAACCGCGGAGCGGAGCACCTCCATGTCGAGCAGAACCACCCCGGCGAGCCCGGTCGGGGCCGGCTCGACGTTGCGGGGAACGCCGAGGTCGATGACCACGAGCGGATCGGCGGGATGACGGCCGGCGGCGGCGGCCTCGAGCATCGGGGTGTCGATGATCGGATGGGTGGTCCCCACCGAGGTGAACACCACATCAGCCGAGGACAGAAACGGGCCCAGGTCGTCGAGCGACCCGGTGGTCACCCGGGTCGCCCCGGCGCCGGTGAGCGCGCCGGCGACCGCCTCGGCCCGGTCGGGGGTGCGGTTGGCGATGACCAGAGCGGCCGTTCCCCGTCCGGCCAGGGCCTGGGTCACCCCTTCGCCCATCTCCCCGGCTCCCACCACCAGCACCCTGGCGCCGGCCAGGCCGCCGCTCCGGCGACCGGCGGCCAGGGCCACGGCCCCGTGGGACAGCGAGGTGATGCCGCGGGCGATGGCCGTCTCCGACCGGACCCGCTTGCCGGTCTCGACCGCGTGGCGGAAGAGCGCACCGAGCACCGGCCCGGACACCTGCTCGACCTGTGCCTTCTCCCAGGCCCGGCGGACCTGGCCCAGGACCTCGGACTCCCCCAGGACGGCGGAGTCGAGCCCGGCTGCCACGGTGAACAGGTGGTCGGCGACGTCGTCGTCGAATCGGACCATCAGATGCTCGGCCAGCGTGTCAGCAGGACTCCCACTGATGGTGGCCAGGAACTCCTGCAACTCGGCCACGCCGTCATGGAACCGCTCGACGACGGCGTAGACCTCGGTGCGCAGGCAGGTGGAGAGGATGACCGCCTCGGAGAGGTTGGACTTGTCCCGCAGACGGCCGAGGGCCTTGGGCAGGGCGGCGTCGGTCACCGCCACCTGCTCGAGCAGGTCGAGCGGCGACTGGCGCTGTTCGATGCCCACCACGATCACCGACATCGGGCCACCCCCTTCCCGGCTCCCCGGCCTGGGTGGCGGCTCACCGGGTCACGGCCCCGATCGGCTGGCGGCACGGCAGGTCAGGAGGGCGCACGTCCACCACCCAAGCGTAGGCCGGATCCGGCCGCAGCCATGCCGCGAGCCCCGAGCCGGCGGACGTCGGCCCGGCGGGCACCAGGCCCCTGTGCGAGGCATCGGCCCCGCATCGGAGGGGGCGGGGTCAGTCGGACGTGTTGCCGGTCAGCCCGACCGATCGGATCACCGGCATTCGGTCGTCGCCGGCACTCTCGATGCGCCGGGCCTGGTAGAAGCTCATGACCTGCAACTCGATGCTGAGGTCGACGTAGCGCAGGAGCACGTCGGGGGGGACCTCCAGCACCTGGGGGGCGAAGTTGAGGATCGAGCGGACCCCGGAGCCGACCATCAGGTCGGCCACCCGCTGGGCCACCGAGGCCGGAGTGGTGATGACCCCGATGGCCAGGGGAACCTCACAGGCGATGTCGGGGAGGTCGTCGGGGTGCCGGACCATGACGTCATCGACCCGCTCGCCGATGATGGCCGGATCGGTGTCGAGCAGGGCGGTCACATTGAAGTTGCGGGCCGCGAAGCCCTGGGAACGGGCCAGGGCCCTGCCGAGGTTGCCGATGCCGGCGATCACCACCGGCCACTCCCGATCGAGCCCGAGTTGGCGGTCGATCTGCTCGATGAGGAATGCGGTGTCGTACCCCGCGCCCCGGGTGCCGAACGAGCCCAGCAGCGACAGGTCCTTTCGCACCTTGGCCGCATTGACCCGGGCCGAGGAGGCGAGCAGTTCCGACGAAACGGTGGTGGTGCCGGAACGGAGTAGTTCCTCCAGGATGCGCTGGTAGACCGGGAGCCGGACGACGGTGGCCTCCGGGATCCTGCGGGCGCTCGGAGCCGTCGGGCCCGACCCGAGGTCGGGCGTGGGAGCCGGGGGGTCGCTTGACACTGGTCGGATCGTAGGACCCGCGGGTCCCGGGCGGAAAGCCGGAAGCCGGGTCGCCCGGCCCGGCCGGCAGTCAGGGTCCGGTGTCTTCGGGGGCCGCCACCGAGATGCGAACGGTCTGCCCCGGGCCGCTGATGCCGAGTTGCAGAGCCGCCGAGGCCCGGTCGAGCACCAGGGCCATCCGCCCGTTGGCGTCGAGGGCCAGCCCGTACTCACCGTCGCCGAGCTCCGCGAAGGCCAGTACCCTGCGCACCGGCACGGACCGCCGACGCGCTGCGCCATCCCCCTCCACCCGCGCCGTCGCCGTGCCCCCGGCCAGGAGGCCGATCTCTTCGAGCACCGCGGGCCGGAGCCGCAGTTGGACGTTGCCGAAATGGTCGACCCAGGTGACGGTGGTGACCACCGCCCACCCGTTCGGCGTGGATTCGACCCGAGGCTCAGGACCGCGGCCGGCCGCCTCCCGGACGGTCAGCGAGGCGGGGTCGACCTGGACCCCGAGGTCCTCGGGGCGCCCCCCCATGACCAGATGTGCGGCCGCCGGACCGAAGACGTCCCTTCCGTCGAAGGTCTTCCCCACCGGTCCGGAGCGTCCGGGGGTCGCCCGGGCCGGGTCGAGCTGGATGACCCCGACCGCACCCCCCAGTTCCGTCGCCATCGGCACCAGCAGCCCGTTGTCCGGGCCGACCAGCCAGGCCGGACCGTCGCCCGCGGTCCCGATGGCCACTCCCCGGCGGGCGGTGCCCACGCCGGGGTCGACCACTGCCAGGACGACGCCCGGGCCGAGGAAGGGTGCGCAACGCACCAGCATCGAGGCACCGGAGTCGACGTCGAACGGCGGGATCCGATGGGAGACATCGATGACCGGTCGAGCGGGTGCCAGCCGGTGGAGCACGGCATGGACCACACCGACGAACTCGTCGGAGGTGCCGTAGTCGGAGAGGAAGAAGACGGCCGGCGAGTCAGCGTCCATGAGCTCCGGCACCCCCCGAGGTCAAAAGGCGCGCCCTCCGGTCGCTGCTCACCGCCCCAGCTGCTTGGAGCGCTCGGTGGCCGCGGCCACGGCTTCGATGAACGCGGAGCGCACCGCCTTGAACTCGAGCGTGCGCAGGGCCGCGGCGGTCGTGCCTCCCGGCGAGGTCACCGCGGCGCGCAGCTCAGCGGGGTCCTCTCCGGTCTCGGCCATCATCCGGGCCGAGCCCAAGATGGTCCCGACCACCAGCTGTCGGCTGACCTCCCGGGAGAGCCCGGCGCTGATTCCGGCCTCGATCATCGCCTCGGCCACCAAGAAGACATAGGCCGGGCCCGACCCCGATACTCCGGTGACCGCGTCCAGATGCCGTTCGGGCAGGCGCACCACCGCGCCCACCGAGGCCAGGATCCCCTCGGCCCAGTCAAGGTCGGCCGCCTGCGCCGCGCTCCCCCCGGACATGGCGGCCACACCCGAGCCGACCAGGGCCGGCGTGTTGGGCATGGCCCGTACGACCACGCCACCCGGGCCGAGCGCGGCCTCGAGGCGGGCCGACGACAGCCCGGCCACGATCGAGAGCACCCGCGTGATCCCCACCGCGGCCATCGTTCGGAGCACCGCCTCGGCCACCTCGGGTTTCACGGCCAGCACCGCCCCGTCGGCGGGAACCACCCCGTCCACGACCCGCAACCCGGGATGGTCCTCGCTCAGGCGCTGGCGCTGGGCCGGGTCGGGCTCGCTCACGGCCAGTTCCGCCACCGGTGCCCATCCGGCGGCGATCAGGCCGCCGAGCAGGGCCGAGCCCATCTTTCCGCCGCCGACGACCAGGAGTTTCGGCGCCACGCACGAGACGCTACCAGTGGCCCCATTGCGACGGCATGGGCGGTCGGGGCATGACCGGACGCCGGCTGGCGGCCGCCCACGGAACGACTCAGACGGAGCCGGCCGGAGCCGGAGCCGGCCGCCGCCGGTACCTGCCCTCATACCCGATGGTCATCGCGGTCGGGAAGCAGGCATCGGTGTAGGCCAGGGAGGCGCCCATGATCCGGTCCAGCTCCTCTTCGTCCACCCGCTCCACCGGGACCCGGCCGACCAGGTAGATGGCGTCCTCGGGCCCGAGGGCGAAGCTCATTCCCAGCAGGTCGCCGTTCTTCTTGAGCAGGTACTCCCAGGTGGCCTCCACGTTCGTCTCCGGACCGGGCATGAACTGGGTCTCGTGGTGGAGGGTCCGCTGCCGCAGGGTAAGCCAGACCGTCACGAATTCCTTCTCGTCCCCTCGCAGCCGGAGGTACCAGCGGGGGGCTCCGGACACCGGGTCGCCACCCGGCTGGCGATCGACCGCCACCAGCGCACCCCCCTCGGCGAGCTCCCGCTCACCCCAGCTGTCGATCAGCTCGCAGACCGCCGCCCGTTCCCCGGCGCCCAGGATGCCGCTCCACCGATCGGTCATGAGCACTCGACAAGCCGGCCCACGGTCAGTTCGGCGTAGATCTCGCGGAGGAGGTGGGCGGCCCGCGCCCAGGTGTACCGGCGGGCTCTCAGGACGGCGCCGGTGCTCAGACGCTCGGCCAGCAGCGGCTCGGCCAGGATCTGTCGGACCCACGCGGCGAACGCCTCGGGCGAGGGATCCTCGACCAGGTAGCCGGTCCGACCGTGGTCGATGAGACTGCGCAGCCCTCCGACGTCCGAGGCCACGACCGGAGCCCCGCAGGCGGCGGCCTCCAGGGCGACCAGCCCGAAGGACTCGGACCGGCTCGGGACCAGGCAGACATCGGCGGCCCGGTAGTAGGTCGAGAGCAGCTCGTGCGGGCGGGGCGGGACGAAGACCACCCGCTGCCCGAGACCCAGTTCGCCGACCAGGGCCAGCAGCCGATCGACCTCGGCGCCGCCCCGGGGCCCGCTCGGACCGCCGACCACCACCAGTCGGGCATCGGCATGGTCGCGGCCCAGGGCGGCCAGGGTCCGCACCGCCACGGCCGCGCCCTTCAGGGGCTGTATCCGGCCGACGAAGAGCAGCAGCGGCCCCGTCTCGGGAAGGCCGAGGGCGCGTCGGGCCTGCTTGCGGTCGCCGGGGCCGAAGAACGCATGATCGACCCCTGGGGCCACGATGCGGATCCGGGACGGGTCGGCGCCGTACAGCTGGTGGAGCTGCGCCGACTCCACCGAGCAGGAGGCGAGCACGGTGTCGGAGCAGCGGATGATGGCGGACTCGGCCTCGGCCCGATGGTGCGGGGCGTCTGCCTCGACCTCTTCGGGGCTGGCCTCGGCCTTCACCCGGTCGAGGGTGTGGAAGGTGGAGACGAGGGGCAGGTTCATCTGATGCTTGATGGTGTGGCCGGCCATGCCGCTCAACCAGTAGTTGGCATGGACGGCGTCGAAAGGAAGGTCCTCGTCGGCGCCGAAGCCCTCCGCCGTGTTCATGCGCTTCAGCACGCCATCGGCGAACTCCTCGACCACTCGTGGGAGCATCTCCTTGGCGATGGGCGTCGGCGGTCCGGCGGAGACGTGGTGGACACGGAACCCGGGCTCGATGCTGACGGTGGTTGGAAGGTCGTCGGCCCAGGCCCGGGTGAAGACATCGCAGGCCACCCCGGCCCGGGCCAGGGCAGCGGAGAGCTCGCGAACGTAGACGTTCATGCCGCCGCCGTCCCCCGTACCGGGTTGGGCCAAGGGCGAGGTGTGCAACGAAAGGACGGCCAGACGCCTCATGCGCCGCCGATCCTACCGGGAGGCCTCGATCAGCCCGCTACCGCGGCTGAATCGTTGCCGGACCCCGTGTTTGCGGGACTGGCCTGCTCCCCCGCGCCGGTGTCTGCGGGGCTGGTCACCCGGATGCCGTCGGCATGGTCGTCGTTCTCGTGGCGGAACGACAGATAGATGCGCATCAACGCCTGGCGCTGGTCCTCGGTGAGGTGGTGATCGGCGAAGATGTGCCGCGAGAGGTCGGTGTCGCCGTCCGGCTTCTCGAGGATTCCGGCCTGGACGTAGAGCGTCTCGGCCGAGATACGCAGGGCCTTGGCGATCTGTTGCAAGATCTCGGCCGAGGGCCGTCGGAGGCCCCGTTCGATCTGGCTGAGATACGGGTTGGAGATCCCGGCCAGCTCCGACAGCCTGCGGAGGGACAGTCGCGCCGAGCTCCGCTGTTCACGGATGAACGAGCCCAGCTCGTTGAACCGCTCGGGCAGCTCCTTGACGAACTGGGCGCCCTCGGTGCGGACGGGATCCTTCACGACCGGGCCGGGCCCTTCACGACAGGAGGCCGTCGACCGACGCCCGCCCCGTCTTGTGGCGGTCGACCAGCTCCGCCTGGAGGGCGTCGATCCGCTCGTGCAGCGCCCGCCGGTCGGCGGACACCCGGCTCTCGATGGCCTCGAGCCGCCCGGCGAGGACGTTCAGCTCATCGGTCCCCAGCTCCGAGAGCGTCCCGATCTCATGGGCGCCGAGCACGGCGTCGAGCTCAGCGGTGAGATCGGACTCCTCGGTGTCGGGAGTCAGCAGCTGGGGCAGGTGGCCGGGCCCCGGCGGACGCCCCGGTCCCGAGGACAGGATCCCGGGCAGGTCGTCGACCAGGGCGGCCAGGTCAGGAGTGCCGCCCGACCCTGAGTGCGAAAGGTAGGTGTGGACGATGTCGAGGCGACCCTGGATCAACCGTCGGAGATAGGAAAGGGCGACCTCGGCCTCTTGGCACTCGGTCCGCATGGACCGGATTTCGGCCAGGGACCGGGTCCCGATTCCGTCGAGGTAGGTGCTGGCCAGAATGCGGTCGCGTTCATCCTTGTGGCTTGGCATCAGGCCCGATGGTACTCCCCGGCCATGGGCCAGGGCCGCTCCGCCCGACCGGGGCGTAGCGGTACACGGCCCGGCCGACCACCGAGGCCCTGGGCACCGGCCCGAATTGACGGCTGTCGGTGCTGGCGTCGGGGGCGTCGCCGACGACCTCGAGCGTGCCCCTCGGGCGATCGACGGCGACCACCCGCTTGATCAGGACTCGGGAAGGCTCCCTCGGGTCGCGGACGGCGATGACCTCCCCCGGCCGCGGCCAGCGGGGGGGCGGCCAGGGCCGGCCCACCACCACCAGCCGATCGCCGGGCAGGAGGGCCGGGATCATCGAGGCGCCGTCCACCTCAACCCGCCGGAGCGACCGCCACGCCACGGCCACCGCGACCGCTGCCCCGGCCGCCACCGCTACCCGGAATCTTTCCATCGCTCGCCCGGGTGGGTCACCCGGGACCGACCCGGCCGGGCGCGGAGGCTGGCGGAAGCTCCCGGAGCGACCGCTCCTTCGACCTGGGTGTTCGCCGGTCGACGAACCTGGGTAAGGTGACCGAAGAGAACAAGATGTCCCAGTCTGCACCAGGTGACGTCCTCGCCCGCCTGACCAAGCCGACAACAACAAGGAGTTCAGCCCATGCGCACCGCGGACCGCCTGCTCGCCATGATCGACCGCGTTTCCCCACCCCGGGTCGTGCACGCTCACTGTGACCTTCCCTGCGGTGTCTACGATCCGGCCCAGGCCCGCATCGAGGCCGAGTCGGTCAAGGCCATCATGGAGAAGTTCAACGGCTCCAACGACGAGACCTTCAAGGTCCGGGCCACCGTCATCAAGGAGGAGCGGGCGGAGCTGGTCAAGCACCACCTCTGGGTGCTGTGGACCGACTACTTCAAGCCCGAGCACCTCGAGAAGCACCCCGAGCTGCACAACCTGTTCTGGAAGGCGACCAAGACCGCCGGAGAGGCCAAGAAGACCAACGACGTGGCCGTCGGGGACAAGCTGCTCGCTCAGATCGCCGAGATCGACGGGGTCTTCTGGGAGACCAAGAAGGGTTAGCCCTGATCGTTCACGAAGCCGCCTGAGCTGACCTGCCCGCGTCCGCGGAAAAGCCCTCCGCACAAGGGAAACTGTTGTTCTCGACGCAACAGTGACCATGCAACAGGAGGGCACTTCCAAAGTGAACGGTATCAGCGCGGCTCGTGTGATCGTTGAACCCGGCGGGACGGGCGTGGTGGCCCACGTCGGACTCCACGCTCTTGGGTGTTTTGCCGACCGTCTGGGGCTGGGTGATTCACTGTCCGCCCGCATTCCGCCGACCGGTGAGCGGTTCCCGTTGCACGACCGGGGAAAGGTGCTCGTCCATTCGGCACTGATGCTCGCCGGTGGTGGCGAGAGTTGTGCGGACATCGAGCATCTGCGCCTGCAATCCGACCTGTTCCCGTCGGTTCCGTCGGACTCGACGGTGTTCCGCACCTTCCACGAGTTCGGTGCGACAACGAGGTCGGGCATCTCCGAAGCCATGGCCGAGATGCGGGCGACGGTGTGGTCCCGATCGTCGGTGACCACGGGAACGGGCTCGGTCATCCTCGACATCGATGCTTCCTTGGTCGAGATCCACACTGACGGCAAGGAGCACGCCGGGCCCACCTACAAGGGCGGGTTCGGGTTCCACCCGATGTTCTGTTTTGCCGATGCGACCGGCGAGACGCTCTCGGGGCTACTCCGTCCAGGCAATGCCGGAGCCAACACCGTGGCCGACCATGTCACCGTTCTCGATGAAGCCATTGCCCAACTGCCCGCAGAGGTTGCCTCCGGTCACCGAGCCGGTGACGACGCTGAGCGGGTGACCCGGGCCGTCGTGGTGCGCGCCGACTCCGCCGGCTGCACCGAAGGATTCCTTGCCGCCTGTCGGGCACGCAACGTCTCCTTCTTCGTCTCGGCACGATCGAATCCCCAGGTCACAGCCGCCATCTGTGATGCCATCGGCATCGAGACGGTCTGGGAGCAAGCCGTCACACAAGGCGGCGAGCCGCGGGTGGGCACCTCGGTCTGCGAGCTGACCTCGTTGATCGACGATCACAAGCTGCCCAACGGGACCCGCCTCATCGTCCGACGTGAGCCCCTCCATCCCGGAGCCCAGCGCAGCCTGTTCCCGAGTCTCGAGTTCCGCTACTGGGGCTTCTACACCGATGCCGCGGGAAGTCCGGTCGAACTGGACGCCACCATGCGGGCCCATGCCCATGTCGAACAGCACATCCAGCGGCTGAAGGACTCGGGACTCTGTCGGATGCCCTTCACCAGCTTCGAGGCCAACGCCAACTGGATGATGACGGTGGCCGTGAGTGCGGACCTGGTGCGTTGGTTCCAGCTGCTGTGCTTCGACGGGAACTGGGCGAACGCCCGCCCGAAGGCCATGCGATGGGGCATCTTCCATGCCCCCGGCCGGTTGATCCGCACGTCACGCCAGCGCGTCGTGCGCATCATCGATGGTTGGCCTGGCACCGATGCGCTCCTGGATGCCTACCGGCGCATCGAACTCATCACCTGACCGTCACTCGCACCCCGGCAGACGGCACCAGATTGACGACGCGCGCCCCAACGAAGCCTGCCGGTCGTTTCCGACCCCCTGAATTGACCGCAATGCGAATACTGCTGTCCCCGGCAAGCCGAAATCGGACGCCGAACCCGTCAGGCCGCCCGATTCATTGCCTCACGAAGATTCTCCGGATTCTCGTGAACGGTCAGGGTTAGGGAAATCGACACGGAGGCGGTTGGAGATCTG
>Ga0307373_10006256_pt1 | contig 19033 bp, 14 predicted proteins | sample OX2MG_FD_202534 | JGI IMG/M metagenome (GOLD analysis project Ga0307373, IMG submission 202534) | Soil microbial communities from Risofladan, Vaasa, Finland - OX-2 | ecosystem: Environmental > Terrestrial > Soil > Coastal area > Acid sulfate soil | place: Finland: Risofladan, Vaasa | collected...
GATGAGCCTCGATCAGCTGGATCATGGCGAACTGAAGGCGCTGATCCGGGAAGTCATCGAGGAGCAGCAGGCCGCTCAAGCCGGGAAGCGTTTGGGAGAAGCGTGACGGACAGCGGGACGAGGCCTATTCGGTGCCGGGCTTGCGCCCGAACAGCCACCACCAGACGCCGTAGCTGATTCCCATCGTGAAGACCACCAGGATGACCAGTTCCAGCTTGTTTTCCACCAGGAAGCGCGTGGCTTGCCGGCCGAAGTAGATGGCCAGAAGGCCCTCGGCCGTATAGCGCAACCCCCGGCCGACCACCAGGGCCAGCGCGAAATTATCCAGCGGGATTTGGAACAAGCCGGCGGCCAGGACGAACGGCTTGAACGGAAGCGGCGGGGGAAGAATCGCGGGGATGGCGACGCTCAGAAACTGATTGCGCCGCACCCAACCGCGAATCCGCTCGGCGCGGGCGCCGGCGCTGCGGCGGTACATGGCCTCGCCGCCCTTCTTCGCCAGGAAATAGAGCCAGAAGCAGCCAGCGAGCGAGCCGAGCGTGGCCATCATGACGTAATAGGGCATCAGCCGCGGATCGTGGATGGTGAATTGAACCAGCAGGATATCGTTGACAAAGGGAAAGGAGAGGACGGAAGAATCGAAAAAGCCGATAATGAACAGACCGAGCCCGCCCAGCGAGCCGACCAGCGTGCGCAGCCATAGCGGAAGTTGTTGCATCCACACCCGAATGAGATTCGCCGAAGTCCCGGGGCCGCCGGTTCGAAATCAACCCCCCGGCCGGCTCATCCTTCGGCAAGGAGCCGTTCCTGCCAGCCAAACGCGTGGATTTTAGCAGAGAATCCGCCCGGGCACGGTCTCTAGATCAGAACGACGCTCTGGCCGGAGATGTCGAATCTCTTCCGGCAATGAAGATTGCGGCAAGCCACCAGGTCATCGACGCGAACCATGTAACTGCGCGCCTTGTCGAAGCGCTTGCGGTCTTCCGCGTTTGCGCCGTTGGGCAAGGCCGTCTTCCGGGAACGAACCTTCCAGCGAATGGGATAGGAGTTTTCCTCGCGACAGAACGGGCACTTCAGAGGAATCTGCTTGGTTTCCTCGCGCTCGTCGTAAAAGAAGCGGTCCTCCACATTTCCCCCTTGCGCGTCAATTCGAGGCGGCCGGACGCGACAGGCCGCCGAAATCGTCGATCGTCACAAATCCCAGGCCAGCATCCACCCAGCGAGGCACCCAATATTCAAGCGCCCGGACCACGTGGCTGCGGTCGGCGTCGCCGACCACATGATGGCCGTCATGCATCAGCACGATTTCTCCACCGCGGGCACGGGCCAGGCGCCGGATGATCAGATCGGCCGGCTGCGGCTTCCAGTCGAACAAAATCCGCGTCCAGAGGGCCACCCCGTTCCAGCCGCCGCGGCGGACGACCGGGGCGAGTTGCGGACCGCGGAACCCGAACGGCGGGCGCATCCAGCCGGGACGGCGGCCGGTGGCCTCAAAAATGGCTTCCTGGCAACGGTCGAGCTCGTCGCGAATCCGCCCGGCGGATAGCCACAGTAGATTCGGATGCGTTTCGGTGTGATTGCCGATGGCATGGCCACGCGCGGCCACCTCGGCGGCGAGCGCGGGGCAAGCCCGCACGTGGCGCCCGATCATGAAAAAGGATGCGCGCACCCGGTAGCGTTCGAACAGGTCGAGCAGGGTGGGCGTGACGGCCGGATTGGGCCCGTCGTCGAAGGTAAGAGCCACGGCGCCCGGCGAGCCGGTGGACCGGAGAACCGGACCGAAGATTTGCGATGTGGGGGAGACCGCCGCCCACGACGCGGCCCCGGCCGTACTGGCCCCGGCCAGTGAAAAAGCAACCCAGTTCATCAAGACGCACTTACCCCCAGGTCAGGCATCAACCGCTATTGTCTCATGCCCGGCGGGAACTGTCAGTCGGACGCCTTCGGCTGTTTCTGAGGACGGTACAGGATGACGTGGACTTTCTCGAGGGTGATCAGCCCCCCGCCGACCATTTCATCCAGGCGGGGAAGAATGGCTTCGATGCGTTCGGCGGATTCGACCGTTTCGATGACGATCGGCAAGTCCTGCGAGAGGCGGAGGATTTTGTCGGTGTGGTAGATGCTCGAGGAGCCATAGCCGCCGACGCCGCGAAGAACGGTAACCCCGCCGAAGTGTTCGCGCCGCAGCAGTTCGACAATCGCGTCGTGCAGAGGCCGGCCGCCCCAGCGGTCCGATTCGCCGATGTGGATGCGCATCAGGGTGTGCTCGCCTTCGAATTTCGTGTGCTGCATGCCGCCTCCCCGGGCCGTCCGGTACGGCGATCTCCGGCCCCTTAAAACGCGTTTGCCAGGCGCATCCCCAGCATCACCGCCAGCAGGCCGCCCATGACGCTGACGCCGAGATAGAGGATGGCGCTTGGCCAGGCGCCATCCTCGAGCATACGAACTGTTTCCCAAGTAAAGGTAGAAAAAGTCGTGAACGCACCGAAAAAGCCGACCGTAATCGCAATCCGCCATTCTGGAGGAAAGGCGAGATGTTGGAAACTGAACTGCGCCACGCCCCCGAGCAAGAAACAGCCCAATAGATTGACAACCAACGTGCCGGTAGGAAACATGGAACCCGTCCAGGATTGGACGAGCCCCTGCAGGCCATACCGGGCCAGCGTGCCAGCCGCGCCAAAGACAACCAGCAGAAATATAAGCACCTTTGCTCCGAATTCTGCGCTCCGGCGGCGGCCTTAACAAAAAACTCCCGGTCGCCGGGAAGCGGCCAGGAGTCATCAGTCCGCTATGCGGACGGTTAGGGCGAACTCCATCGCCCGAATTTTGTATAACCGAAATGTAAGCGCGGAGGCGAGAGATGTCAATTCAGGCGCCGGCCCGGGCTGTTCAAAGAGAGCAAGTCGGAGATTGCGCTTGTCGGCCCGGGGCGCGGGGTCGGCTATAATCGCGAAGGGGCCTTATTTAAATGTTTTCCAAGTCGGGTGTAAAGATCGGGCGGGTGATGGGCATACCCATCTACCTGCACCCGAGTTGGTACGTGATCTTTCTCGTGATCACGGCGATCATGGCCACACAGTTTTCCGCAGCCCACCCGGAGTGGACCCCGGCGCAGCACTGGACGTTCGGCATACTGACCAGCCTGCTTTTCTTCGCGTCGGTGCTGTTTCATGAGCTGGGCCACAGCAGCGTGGCCATGCGCTACAAGATACCGGTGCTCTCCATCACGCTGTTCATTTTCGGCGGCCTGGCGGAGATCGCCCGCGAACCCGACCGGCCGATGCAGGAGTTCAACATCGCCATCGCGGGACCGTTGGCGAGCTTTCTGCTGGCCGGACTGTTCCTGGGAGTGGAACAGATGGCCCCGGCCGCTTCGATCGTCGCGGCGATGGCGGGATGGCTGGCCTACATCAACGGCATACTCGGCGGCTTCAACCTGGTGCCGGGCTATCCGCTCGACGGGGGACGCATTCTGCGCTCGATTGTTTGGGCGTGGACCAAGAATTACAATCGCGCGACGCAAGTGGCCTCGCGGGCCGGACAAGTGATCGCCTACGTGCTGATTCTGGCAGGAGTCGTGATCGCGGTGTACGACAAGGATTGGATGAGCGGTGTGTGGTGGGTGCTGATCGGCTGGTTCCTGCTGACGGCGGCGCAACAGAGCTACGCGCAGGTCTCGGTGCGCCGCGTGCTGGATGGGCTGAAGGCCGCCGATGTCATGAGCTCGGAGCTGCCGACGATCGATCGATCCCTGTCGCTCGACGATTACATGCGGGAGGTGCTCCGCACGGGCCGGCGCTGCCACATGGTGCTCGGCAGCAACGATCTGGTGGGAATGATCACGCTGCAGTCGGTGAGCCACGTTCCCCGCGACGAATGGGCCACCACCTCGATTCAGGCCGCGATGCTGCCGCAGGAGCGGATCGAGTGGGCGCAGGCGGACGAGCCGGCCCTCGGCCTGCTGGAGCGGATGCAGCGGACCGACACCGGCGATATGCCGGTGTTGCAGGAGGGACAGGTCGTGGGCATGGTTTCCCGCGACAGCGTGCTTCGCGTCATTCAGACGCGGCTACAACTCGAACGGTTTGCCCAAGCCTGACGCCGACGCCGTAGAGGCCTCGGCAACCGGGCGGGAGAGAACCGGCGGGGCAATTTCGTGACGCCAATGCGTGTTCTCGTGGTTGAAGACGAGCGGAAAGTGGCAAGCTTCGTCGCGCGAAGCCTGCGCGAGAGGACTTGCGCGGTCGATATTGTCACCACCGGCCGGCAAGCGATCGAGTCGGCGCAAACGGCCGAGTACGACCTCATCCTTCTCGACCTTCGCCTGCCGGACATCGACGGCCTGGAAGTCTGCCGGCGGCTGCGGCAAAGCGGCATGGAGACCCCGATTCTGATGCTGACGGCGCGGGGTCTGGTGGAAGAGCGCGTGCGCGGGCTGGACGCGGGGGCCGACGATTACCTGGTGAAGCCGTTCGCCCTGGCCGAACTGCACGCGCGCATCCGCGCCCTCAGCCGGCGCGGGCTGAACCGCGGCGTGACGCTGCGCTTCGCCGATCTGACCCTGGACCGGCGGCGCCGCTCGGTCGAACGCGGCGGGCAGGCGATCACGCTGACGCAAAAAGAGTTCGCCCTGCTCGAATTCCTTCTGCTGCGCGTTCCCGAGACGGTTACGCGCAGCGAAATCGTCGAGCATGTCTGGGATTCCACCTTCGACAGCGGAAGCAATCTGGTCGAGGTGTACATGAACCGGTTGCGCCAAAAAGTGGATCACGGCTACGGCGTGAAGCTGCTGCACACGGTGCGCGGCGTGGGCTACCGGCTCGGGCTGGAATCATGAGGCGGCCGCTCGGTCTGCGCACGCGGATGATGCTGCTTTTCTGCGCCGTGGTGGGCGTGCTGCTGGCCGCCTCCTTCGGCATTCTCTACGCCTGGCAGGTTCACGATATCCACCGGGAATTCGACCGGCAACTGCTCGGAGCCTCCGCCCCGCTGGCTGCCCACCTCGTCACCGACGGCCATGCCCGAGAAATCAATCGATTCAACATACCAGGCGAGTACTTTGAAGTTCTCAGCCCGAACGGACGGGTGCTGGCACGTTCGCTGAATCTGGCCTCGGCCCCTCTGGCGCTGCCTCGTGGCGCCACAGCCGTCCGACAGCCCACGGTGTTTGGCATTGACGACCCCAATCAGGGGTATCTGCGACTGGCGGCCGTGCCGGTCATGCTCAAAAAAACGCCGGCCATCCTCGTATTGGGAATGTCAATGCTCAAACTGGGGCGGATGCAAGGCGAGCTGCAGAGCGGGCTGGGACTGCTGTTTGGGCTCAGTCTGGCCGTGATGGCGCTGGTTTCGGCCTGGTACGTGCGCCGAAGCCTTCGTCCGATCATCGATCTCACCGAACACACCTCCCAATTGGCCAAGCGGCTGGAGACGCCCGGGAGCCTGCTCTCGAGCCGGCCTCTGCCCAGGGGACTCGCGGGGCGGCCGGATGAGATCGGGCAGCTGGCCGAGGCGTTCGAGGAACTCTGGGAACGCATGCGAACGGCGGTCGGACAGCTCCGGCAGTTTGTCTCCGACGCCTCGCACGAATTGCGGACGCCGCTCGCCGTGCTGCGCGGCGAGACCGATCTGGTGCTCAGCGAGCAGCGGAGCGAGGGAGAATACCGCCAGGCGCTCCAGGTGATCCAGGATGAACTCGGGCAGTTGAGCCGGATCGTCGACGGGCTGTTCACGCTGACGCTGGCCGACGCCGGCCAGTTGCGCCTGGCGCGCGAACCGCTCTATCTGAACGAAGTTCTCGAAGAGGCATGTCAACTGGCGGAAGTGCGGGCGCGCGGGAAGAACATTTCCATCGAGAGGGCTCTCGGCAATGAGCTTCCCTATCAGGGCGACGAGACGTGGCTGCGGCAGCTCTTCCTGTCGTTCCTCGACAATGCCGTCAAATATTCGCCCTCGGGAACCCACATTCGCGTTACGCTCGAGGGCCGCAACGGCGCGGGCGCGAGGGTCGGTTTCGCGGACCAGGGCCCCGGCATCGCCCCCGAGCACCTGCCGCACATCTTCGAGCGCTTCTATCGCGCCGGCGCGGACGAGGCGCAGAGCGGCGGCCTGGGACTGGCGATCGCCGAAGCCATCGCACGCGCCTGTGGCGGCACGATCGAGTGCTCGAGCCAGTTGGGCGCAGGTTCCCGGTTTACCGTGAATCTGCCGAAGGTTCCGCCCGAATCGAACCTGAACAGGAATTAATACTGGTTTCATCCGTATTCAGCCGGGCCGCTATAGACTTGGGTGGTGATATTTTGAGGGTTCGCGCCGGTGCGCCTCTTGAAGACGGAAATCCTTCCCTGTCACGGAACCACAGGCTTTACTCTCCAGTGCCGTCCCCCTTGCCGAAGCGCGAAAGGGTACGGGGGCCGGGCATAAAAACAGGCTTTGCCAGGGCAACGGTCAGTGTGAGATAAACTCTGGTCTGATTTCACAGGAGAGAAGATTATGGACAGCGGAGACGAGACTGTGAGGCCATTTGACGCGCCGGCACGAAGCGAGGGGGTCATGGCAACGCACGGGAAAAGCCGAACCGGCTGGCGTAGGGTGCGCGAGCGGACGATAGCCGCCGCGGTTCTCCTGCTAGCGCCCTGTCTGTCGGCCTCCGTGGCTCTGGGACAGACCAAGGGTGCGTCCGCGCCGCAAACCATTCAACTGGCCACTCTACCGGCGTCGGCAAACGCCGGCTCGCCGCTGACACTGAGTCTTTCCGACGCGCTGGAGCGGGCACAGAAAAACAGCCCCCAGTTTCAGGCCGCGGTGACGGTGGCAAAGATGGCCCGCCAGAACCAGGTGCAGGCCAGGGCGTCGATGCTGCCCTCGCTCAGCGACCTGAGCCAATACCTGAACACGCAGGGCAACGGGATCTCGCCGGTGGGCCGGTTCGTAACCAACGACGGCGTCCACGTCTATCGGCAGTGGGCCGTGGTTCACCAGGACATGCCCGGTTCCTTCTTTATTGGCGCGGCGCCGCGCCTGGCGGCATACCAGACAGCCGTCGCGAAGGCGGACCAGCAGATTGCGCTGCGCGGGCTGAATGTGACGGTGACGCAAGATTACTACACGCTGGTCGTGGCGCAGCGGAACTACGCGATCGCGGAGCAGACCCTGGCCAGCGCGCGGCGCTTCCTCAAAATCAGCCAGGCGCTCGAGCAAGGCGGCGAAGTGGCCCGCGCGGACGTGATCCGGTTCCAGCTGGAAGTGAACACGGATCAGCGAGCCCTCGAGGACGCGAATTTGACAATGGAGCAGGCGCGGATGAATCTCTCCGTGCTGCTATTCCCCAAGTTCAACCAGAATTTCACCGTCGTGGACGACCTGGATACGCCGCCGGTCCTACCCAGTTTCCGGCGGGCGGAGGCGATGGCCGGCACCGAAAATCCGGACCTGGCGGCGGCCCTGAATTTCTATCACGCGGCCGGGGTGCAGGTGGCAATGGCGAAAGCGGCGTTCTTTCCTTCCTTCTCCATCGATTTCGACTACGGCATCGAGGCGAATCGCTTCGCTCTCCAGAGCGAAAATCAGACCAAACCCGGCATCCGGATGCCGAACCTCGGCTATTTCGTCACCTATTCGATGAGCTTCCCGGTTTGGGACTGGGGAACAAATCTGAGCCGGTTGCGCCAGGCCAAGGATCAGAAAGCGCTCGCTCAGCTCAACTTAACCTACGCCCAGCGGCAGTTGATGAACAATTTGTACTCTTACTATAATGAGGCCGCTACCGCCTGGAACCAGTTGGGTAACCTCCGGGACTCTGTGGATTTGGCCGAGCACAATCTTCAACTGGTCACCATGCAATACCAATCAGGAGAGACAACCGTGGTGAGTGTTCTTGACGCTGAGACTTCGCTGGCCACCGCACGTACCGGTTATGCGGTGGGCGAAGAGCGGTACCGGAATGCTCTGGCAGCCCTTCAAACTATAACGGGGAGTTTCTAAGCGTGAGAGTGCAAAGGATTTTACGGCAAGGGGGCATTGCGCTGATCCTGTCGGGAAGCCTGATGTGGATCGGCTGTTCCGGCAAGGCGCCAGCGGCGCCCGAGCCGGTCGTGACGGTGCAGGCAGCGAAGGTCGCCCGGAAGACGATTCAGGATGTGGTTTCGACCGAGGCGGTGCTCTATCCGCTGAGCCAGGCGTCGATCGTGCCGAAAATCAGCGCCCCGATCGAAAAGTTCTACGTGAACCGCGGAAGCCACGTCCACGCGGGAGAATTGCTGGCCACGCTCGAAAACAAGGATTTGCAGGCGGCCCTCCAGCAGGCCAAGGGAACCTACGATCAGGCCCAGGCCGCCTATGCCACAAACACCAAGATCAATCTTCCCGTCCAGATTCAGTCCGCCGAACTGAACGTCCAGGAGACCCGGCAGGCGATGCAGTCGAGCCAAATGGTGTATCAGAGCCGCGAAAAGCTTTTCAAGGCCGGCGCCATTTCGCGCAACCTGGTCGATCAGTCGCACGTGAGCTACCTTCAGGCGCGGACCCAATACGAGGTCGCCCTCACCACACGGAAGGGAATGCAGGCCGGGGGGCAGAAAGCGGGCATGCAATCCGCCCAAGGGCAACTGGCCTCGGCCAAGGGCCAATACGACGCCGCCCTGGCCAACCTGCAGTATTCGCAGATTCGCAGTCCGATCGACGGCGTCGTCACGGACCGCCCGCTCTACGAGGGACAGATGGCTACGGCGGGAACCCCGATGATGACGGTGATGGACCTGTCGCACATCATCGGTCGCGCCTACGTTTCGCCACAACAAGCGGCGTTGTTGAACGTCGGCGACCCGGCGTCGATCGTTGCCGCCGGTGGGCAAGCCGACGTGCCAGCGAAAGTAACGGTGGTGAGCCCGGCGCTGGACCCGAACAGTACAACGGTCCAGGTGTGGGTTGAGACAAACAATCCCAAGGACCAGCTGAAGCCCGGATCGACGGTTCAGGTGAACATGGTGGCGAAAACGGTGAAGGACGCCTTGGTGGTGCCGGCCGACGCGATTCTCACCGCATCGGACGGGACGACTTCGGTGATGTTGATCGGCCAGGGTGACGTGGCTCACCAGACCAATGTGAAAACGGGGATTCGGGAGGACGGCGAGGTGCAAATCGTGAGCGGTCTTCAGGAAGGCCAGGAAGTGGTGACCACCGGGGCCTTCAGCGTGCCGGACGGAACCAAGCTGAAAATCGAGAGCGGAGCAGAGCCTGCGGGCGGCTCGGGCAACTGAGGACGGATCTGGATGACCATGGATCATTCAACCGGAATGAACCCGGAGAACCTTGAGCAACCCAAGCGCGCGCACGAAGTGTACTGGTTTGCGCGCGAACACAAATCGATCATCTTCCTGATCATCACGCTGGCGCTCGTTGGCGCCTACATGATATTCAACATTCCCATCGCCGTATTCCCTTCCACGGATTTCCCGCGCGTCGTCATCGGCGTCGACAACGGGGTGATGCCGATCGACCAGATGCTGGTGACCATTACCCGCCCGGTGGAAGAAGCGGTAAGCGGAATTCAGGGAATCCAGGACGTGCAGTCGATCACCAGCCGGGGCTCGGCCGAAATCGATCTCTATTTCAGCTGGAACGTGAATATGTTCGAGACCCTCGCGCGAGTGAACGCGGCGCTGGCGCGAATATCGTCGACGCTTCCGCCAACCGCCAGCATCTCGAGCCAGCGGCTGGAGTTTTCCAGTTTCCCGATCCTGGGCTATGGGATGACGTCGAAAACAATGTCCCAGGAGCGGCTTTGGGAACTGGCCACCTACGATATCAAACCGCGTCTGGCGGCCCTGCCAGGCGTTGGGACGATCGTGATCCAGGGCGGGCAGGTCCCGGAATTTCATATCGTCCCCAACCCGGCGAAGCTGCTGGTGACCGGCGTCAGCGTGTCGGACCTTCTGGCCGCGGTCAACCGGTCGAACATTATCCAGTCGCCAGGGCTATTTCCCCAGAAGCATCAGCTGTTTTTGGGCCTGATCAGCGGGCAGGCTCACGATGCCCAACAGATCGAGAATATCTTCATCAAGAACACCGCCAACGGCGCCCCCGTCCACATTGGAGACGTCGCCAAAGTTGAGCCGTCTTACCTGCCGCAGTTCACGATTTGCACGGCCAACGGGCAGCCGGCTGTGCTCATCAACGTCAACCGGCAGCGCGGCAGCAACACCATGCAGGTGGCGACGGCAGTCAATGCAGAGATGAAGAAGATCCAGAAGACCCTGCCACCGGGAATCCAAGTCAGCACCTTTTACGACCAGTCCTGGATCGTGGGGGAATCGATCAAGAGCGTGCGCGACGCGATTCTGATTGGACTGATCCTGGCGTCGGCCGTGCTCGTGCTGTTCCTGCAGGACTGGGGAACATCGTTCATCGCGGGAATGGTAATTCCGATCAGCTTGCTGGTGGCCTGCATCGTGATGAAGCTCCTTGGCGAGAGTTTCAACCTCATGACGCTGGGGGGAATGGCGGCTGCGGTCGGCCTGATCATCGACGACGCGATTGTGGTTTTGGAAAACGTGGTGCTGCACCGTCAGGCCGGCGAGAACCGGTATCAAGCCGTCGCCTTGACGCTCGAAGAGCTTTCCCGCGCGCTGGTCGGTTCGACGCTGACGCCGATCGTGGTATTCCTGCCGCTGGCTATGATCAGCGGGGTCACCGGCGTTTTCTTCCGCGCGATGGCCATCACGATCGCGGCGGCGCTTCTGACGTCGCTGTGCCTAGCGCTGACATGGACGCCTACGCTTTGCCTCTACCTGCTGAAGAAACAGACCGGGCCTGAAGGAGGGGAGCCAGGGGAGAAAGCGCCGGCCGGACGGGAAGTCGAAACCGCCCAGGCAAGCGGTCTTTCGGGCAACCTGCAGAATGGCCCACAAAACAATCCCGCATTCCTGCGCATCGGCAATGGCAATGCATCGGACGATCCGCCGGAAGGTGAGGATGAAAAGAAGTGGATCGAAGAACGCGAGGTTGAAGCCGCCACCGAAGAGGTGCAAAAGCAGCAAGAACTGAGCCGGCTGCTTCAGGCCGAGGAACACGAGTTGATGAAGGGGTACTTCGGCCGGATCATTCGCTTCTACGAAGTATGGTTCCGGCGCAGCCTGCGCTACCCGATCTGGATACCGATTATCACGGTTGCCCTGATCGCGGTTTCGTACATTTGCTACCAGCACATCGGTTCCGACCTGCTGCCCAAAATGGACGAAGGCAGCTTCATCCTCGATTACGTGACACCACCGGGCAGTTCGCTTCAGGAGAGCAACCAAATGGTCAGCCGGATCGAGCAAATCATTCGCTCGGTTCCCGAAGTGAAGGCGACTTCTCGCCGGACGGGCCTGCAACTGGGGCTGGCGGCCGTCACCGAAGCGAACATCGGCGACATTTCCGTCAACCTGAAGACGAATCGCAACCGCGACATCTGGTCCATCATCAATGGAATCCGGCACAGGGTGGTCCGGGACGAACCGTCGGTCGACGTCGATTTCGTTCAGAAGTTGCAGGATATGATCGGCGATCTCACCAACGCCCCTCAGCCAATCGACATCATGATGTTTGCTCCAAACGCTGAATTGCTCGATACATGGGCCCCGAAGGTGGCTGACGCGATCGGCAACATCACCGTGGGCGGAAGGCACCCCGTCGTGGACATCGACGATGGAATCGATTCGACGACCAGCGGGCCGGCGGTTATTTTTGATGTGCGTCAATCGAGGGCCGCTCATGCAGGCTTCAGTCCGCAGGACGTGGCCAACGAAGCGGGAGCGATGTTGGACGGAGTGCGGGCGGCCCAACCGGTCGTTATCAACGATCGCCCCTACTCTGTGCGCGTCCGCTATCCCAATTCCGTCCGTTCATCGCTCAACGCCATGGACAATACCATGCTGGTCAGCCCGACCGGCCAGACGGCCAATTTGGGCTCGCTCGCATCGATGACGGAAGTTCCGGGACAGACGGAAATTCTGCAGGAAAACCAGCAGCGGTACGTCGCGGTGACGGCACGGCTCGAAGGACTCGACATGGGACATGCCATCCAGGACGTACAGGCGACCCTGGCCAAGATGGGGCTGCCGCCGTCGATTCGCATCGAATACGGCGGCCTGTACAAAACGCAGCAACAATCGTTCCGCGACCTGTTCCTGGTTCTCGCGATGGCCATCGTGTTCGTGTTCCTGGTGCTGCTGTTCGAGTTCCGGAATTTTTCCGCGCCGATCGCGATTCTGGTGGCGGCGGTGCTATCGACCTCGGGCGTATTTGTGGGTCTGCTCTTGGCCGGAATCACGTTCAACCTGTCGTCGTTCATGGGCCTCATCATGGTGGTGGGCATCGTGGCCAAGAACGGCATCCTTCTGCTCGACGCCGACGAAAAATTCCGCGCTGCGGGCTTCTCGCGCGAGGAAGCGATTTTCCAGGCAGGCCGTCGCCGGTTGCGCCCAATCACGATGACTGCCATTGCGGCCGTCGCTGGAATGTTCCCGCTCGCGCTCGCCATCGGCTCCGGCTCGCAGATGCTGCAGCCGCTGGCGGTCGCGGTAATCGGCGGACTGCTGATTGCCATGGTTCTCTCGCTATTCGTCACGCCGACGGTTTACTACTACATGACGCGCTGGGCCAAGGGAGCTTGAGCCTGGACCGGCCCCGCTTGCGGCGCGATCCCGGAAAAACGAAGCCATCTCGCGGGGGGGCGTAAAACACTCCCGCCGGGCGCCGCTCCCCCGTGCCGCCGGCGCGGCGCCCGGCCGCGTGCCCCGATTCTTGCCTTCGGCCATGGCGGCGAATAGAATTTAGTTTCCTTTGTTTCCCAACGCTGCCAATCCGGCCGGCGAACTCTTATCCGCCCCGCTTCCAACCAACCAAGTCCCAGGGGCCGGTACGGACGTGTATTGGAGGGTGGAAGGGAGCCTGCTCAACCTGAGCGCGGTCCGGCCGCTCGGGTACTTCACCTGGAACGGGCAGACCTTCAGCGAAAGGTGGACGCGGCGGGGACTGATTGCCGGCTCGGCGCTGCTGCGTCCCCTGCTCTATGCCGCCAACCGCGTTTTCGCGACCCGCGCCCTGCATACCGTGCTGCGCGGGGTTTCGCGCGACCGGCTCGAACTGCTCGGAGATGAGTTTTTCGAGTACGTGCTCAAGCCGCGCCTGCGCCCGGAAAGCGTCGCCCGCCTCAAACAGCTGATCGAGCAGATGCCCGCCGGCGGCGGCGACGTGGTTCTGGTGAGCCAGGCCCTCGATCAGGTCCTTCGCCCGATGGCGCGCCATCTGGGCGTTTCCCGGATCATCGCGAACCGGCTCGAGTTTCGCGACGGCAGGGCCACCGGACGCCTGCTGGACCCCGTGATCCGCCCGCGCGGCGCGCTGGCGCTCATCGTGGGCGGAAACCCGGACGGGCGCGTGCCCCTCGACCGGCTCGCGCGCGATCTCGGCTTTTCGGACCGGCCGGAAGTTCTGCAAAACGGCGCCCGGCCGGCCAGGCGGGAAACGCATCCGCTCGTGCGGCCGCTCGCGCGATTCGACGGCCGGACAGAGGTCGAGCGTTTCAGCGTGCGGGAAAGCTACGAAGGCAAACACATCCTGCTGCTGGGGGTGACGGGGTTCATCGGCAAGGTATGGCTGGTGGAGGCGCTCGGCGGACTCCCGAACATCCGCAAGATTTCCCTGCTGATTCGCCGACACCGGTCGTCGAGCGCCATGGCGCGCTTCGAACGCCTGGTGCGCGAATCGCCGGTTTTCGAGCCCCTGGTCCAGCGATACGGGTCCGGCTTCGCAGGGTTCCTGGCCGAGCGAATCGAGGTGATCGAAGGCGACGCGGCCGAGCCGGGGTTCGGGTTGCCCGGCGACGTGCTCGCGCGCCTGGAGCAGTCGGTCGATCTGGTGGTGAACAGCTCGGGCCTCACCGATTTCAACCCCGACCTGCGGGACGTGCTGTCGGCAAACGTGCGCGCCGTGACGCACCTGGCGGAATTTCTGCGCGCCTCGAGCCATGCCGCCCTTCTGCATCTTTCCACCTGTTATGTGGTCGGGCGGCGCGACGGCCGCTTCGCGGAAGAGCTCACTCCCAACTATTCGCCGATCGGCATGTCCCAGTTCGACGCCGAAAAGGAATGGCGCGCTCTCGAAGGGCGGATCGCCGAGATCGAGCGCGAGGCCGATACGCCGGAAGTCGCCGAGCTGCTGCGTCGCGAGGCGTTGCGGCGGCCGGGCGCCGCCAAGCCGCTTTCCGGCCCGGCCCTGGAGAACCAGATTCGCAAGAACCGCGAGCGGTGGCTGCGGCAACGGATGGTGGACGAAGGCATGCGGCGGGCAGCCGAGCTGGGCTGGCCGAACACCTATACGTTCACCAAGAGTATGGCCGAATCGTTGCTCACGCGGCAGGCGGGGACGTTTCCCGTGGCGATCGTGCGGCCGGCAATCGTGGAATCGTCGATCGAGCGGCCCTTCCGGGGATGGAACGAGGGAATCAACACATCGGCCTCGCTTTCCTACCTTCTGGGCACCTACTTCCGGCAGTTTCCGAGCAACGAGCGGAAGCGGCTGGACCTGATTCCGGTCGATCTGGTGGTCCGGGGCATGACGCTGGTCGGAGCGGCGCTGCTCGGCCGGTGCCACGCGCCGGTGTATCACCTGGCCACTTCGGTCTCGAACCCGTGCGACATGCGCCGGTCGATCGAACTGACCGGCCTGGCGCACCGGCGATACTACCGGGCCCAGACCGATTTCGATTCGCATCTGCGGCTCCGGTTCGACGCCATTTCGGTTTCCAAGAAGCGGTACGAGCGCCTTTCCGTCCCGGCCCAGAAGGCGGTGATCCGGCGGATCAACCGCGTGGCCGCGCCCATTTTCCGGCGCGCGCCGCTGGCCCGGCACGAGCGCGAACTGGCGTGGGTGGAGAATCTGATCGCGCTGTTCGAGCCGTTCGTTCTGCTGAACCAACATGTTTTCGAAGCGGAAAACGTGCGCCTGCTTTCCCAGGCGTTGCCGGAGGAGGAAAAGGCGGAGTTCGGATACGATCCATTCGCGATCGACTGGTGGGACTACTGGATCAATATCCACTTGCCGGCGCTGCGGCGCTGGAGCTATCCGCTGATCGAGGGGCGTCCGCTCGAACTGGTTCCACGCGAGTTTCACTGGCCGGAGCTTCCCGAAAGCGCGGCCGCGACGGCGCGCGCGGGCGCCGAAAAACCCAGCCCGGCCAGCGGGCGGTGACGCGGTGCCGACACTCCTCACTGGCTCTACCGGCTATATCGGCTCCTATGTGGCCGCCCGGCTCCTCGAAGCGGGCGAGCCGCTGAACGTTCTGGTTCGCGCCGCGAGCCACCAGGAAGCGGCCGAGCGGCTATGGCAGGCCTGGCAGATTCACTTTGCCGATTTCCCGTCGTTCAGCGACCATCTGCGCGAACAGGTTTCCATCTTTACGGGAGACGTCACCCGGCCGCTCTTTGGCCTGGAGGAGTCCGCCTACGGGCGCCTCGCGACAACGAGCGAGTCGGTGATCCACGTGGCCGCCACGCTGAACCGGCGTTCGGAAAAAAGCTGCATGAACGTGAACCTTCGCGGCACCCTGGAGGTGATTCAACTGGCGCGCCGCGCCGCCGGGTTGCACGGCCTGCGGCGTTTCAGCCACGTCAGCACGGTGGCCGTCGCCGGGCACCGCTCCCATGAGGTGGTCACCGAGGACCGGTCGATCGACTGGGAGCGGCGCGACTACGATCCCTACGCCCGCACCAAGAAATTCTCCGAGCACATGGTCCGCGAGCTGCTGGCGGACGTCCCCGTCGCCATCTTCCGGCCGAGCATCGTGCTGGGCGACAGCCGGCGGCCGGAAACGACCCAGTTCGACATGGCGCGCGCGTTCGCCTTTCTCGCCACGCTGCCCGTCCTGCCGCTGCGGCCGGGCGACCGCGCCGACATCGTTCCGGTCGATTTCGTCGCCGACTCCATCGTCACGCTGCACCGCAAGGACCGGACCGCCCACACCGTCTACCATCTTTCCTCCGGCCGGGATTCGGAGACCTATTCTCAAATCACCGGTTCGCTGGCGAAAGCCGAAGGAAGCCGCAGCCCCTGGTTTGCGCCGGGACTCGAGAGGCCGTTCGGAAGCCTGGTCAATTTTGCCGCCGGCCTGGGACGCAATCCGATATCGCGCGGGGCGACGCTGCTGAAGGTATTCTGGCCCTACCTGGTCTGGGACACGGTATTCGACAACAGCCGGGTGGTTGCCGAGACGGGACAAAAGCCCGTTCCCTTCTCTTCCTATTGCCACGCCCTGCTGCGCTTCAGCCGCGAGCACGGATTTCGCTATCCCTATCGCGAATGGCCGCGCGAGGCGGGAGTGCCCGTCCCATGATGGATCTGCTGCTCGAGTTGTGGGTGAGCGCGCTCATCGAAACCTCGAAATTCTCCTGGATGCTGGGCGCCGGGCGGGCGTGGCAACCGGGGGAAAAGCTGCGCCTGCTTTTCGCCGGATACAACGGCACGCGCAATACCGGCTCGGACGTGCGGGTCGAGGAGATGCTGCGGCAGGTTCGCCGCGTGCTGGGCGAAACGAACGTCTCTCTCAGCGTGATGACGCAGAATTTCGATTTCACGCGGGGCTACTTCGGCGACGCGCGCCAGGTGAAACTGCCCGACATTTTCCCTCCCTTCCTGTTCCGCGAGGTTCGTCGCCATCACGGCGTGCTGGCCTGCGAAGGGTCGATGTTCAAGAGCAAGTTCGCCAACGCCCTCACGACGATGATGATCGGCTCGCTCGGCATCGCCGCCGCCTGCAACGGACTCTCGGTGGGATACGGCGCAGAAGCCGGCCAGATGGACGCCGTGCTCGAATGGATGACGGCGCGCTACTGTTCCCATTCCCTGGTCGTCACGCGAAACGAAGAATCGCGCGCGCGCCTGGCCGACCTGGACGTTCCGACCGAACTCGGCACCGACACGGCGTGGACGTTCGAGCCGCTGGGCTCCGACCACGCGCGTAAAACGTTGACCGAGGCCGGCTGGGACGGCAGGAAGCCTCTGCTGGTGCTCTGCCCCATTCACCCGTTCATCTGGCCGGTGAAGGCTTCTCTGGGCAAATACGTGGCAGCGAAGCTTTCCGGCGTATACGCGGACAGCCAATACCGCACGATCTACTTTTTCCGCTCGGGCCGCGAGGTGGACGCGGCCTACGAACGCTACATCGGGGCCATAGCCCGCACGGCGCGCCTGTTCGCCGAGCGCTACGGGGCCTTCCCCATTTGCGTGGCGATGGAGCGCCTGGACACCGGCGCGTGCCGCCGCCTGGCCGACCGCATGGGAGGGGCGCCGATATTCAGCTCCCAGGACTACAATATGTTCCAGCTCGTCAGCATCCTGCGGCTGGGGACATGGATGGTTTCATCGCGCTACCATGCGATTGTCACGTCGATGCCGGCGCTGGTGGCCTCGGCGGGAATCACCATGGACGAACGGATTCGCAATCTGATGCGCGAGCGCGGCCAGCCGCACCTCTCCCTGGAAGTGGACGACGAAAACCTCGAAGAGAAGCTCGCCGTCGCGCTCGAAGCGCTGCGCGAGCAAACCGATCAGGTCCGCGAGGGCATCGGCCGCACAGTCACGCGAAACTTGCGGACCATGGCGCACATGGGAATTTATCTCGAGGAAGAAGTGCAGCGCCGTTATCCCGATTTTCCGATCCGCCAGGGCACGCTCGCCTGGGAAGACTATCTGCCGCCGCTCAGCCCGAATTTGCGCGGGCTGCTGGAGACCTACGGCGCATGAATTTCCTCGAAGAAATCTGGAAGCGCCTGGAAGACTGGCGCGATCGGCCCGTCCTCGCGAAAGCCCTCGCGGAAAAAGGGGCCGAATCCCCCGCCGAGGCGACCGGCGGCGACCTGCTCGGGCTGATACAGGCCGGGCGGGCCTTCTTGCGCGCCGCGGGCGTGCGAGAGGGCGACCGCGTGGCGCTGCTCGCCCCGAACGGGATCCGGTGGGTCGCGATGGACCTGGCGATCATGGCCGAGGGCGCGATCGCGGTCGCGCTCTATCCGCGGCAGGCGATGGCGGAATTGGCCGTGATCCTCGAAGACAGCGGCTCGTCGCTTGCCGCCTGCGCCGACCGGGCGCTGGCCGATGCCATCGCGCCGCGAGCGGGCGCGGCCAGAATCGCGTTGTTCGAGGAGATTTTCGCCGGCGGCGCGGCCGCCCCGGAGCCGCCGCGCCCGCTCGCGCCAGCCGCTCCTGTCACGATCATCTACACGTCGGGGACTTCGGGCGCGCCCAAGGGGGTTCCCCTGACCGTGGCGAACGTCGATTTCATGCTGCCATGCACGCGAGCGCGGCTCGATCAGCTCGTGGGACCGCGCGAAGAGCCCGAAAGCGTATTTCATTACCTGCCCTGCTGCTTTGCCGGGTCGTGGATTTTGCTGCTCACCACGCTCGGCCGCAACGCCGTGATCACCTTTTCGACCGATCTCCAGCGCCTGACCGAAGAGCTGCAGGACGCCCAGCCCGAATACATGCTCAACGTTCCGATTCTCCTCGAGCGCATGCGCGACGGCGTCGAAAAGCAGATCGCCGGACGCGGGGGCCTGGCCAAGCGCCTGTTCGACGCCGGTCGGGACGCCTATTTCCGCCGTTTGGCGAAGAGGCCGCAAGCGCTCGACGGGCCGCGCCTGGCGCTCGCCAATACAACCGTCTTCCCGGCCATCCGCAAGCAGCTCGGCCCGAGCCTGAAGGCGCTCATATGCGGCTCGGCGCCGTTGGCCCTCGAAACGCAGCTCTTTTTCGCCATGCTGGGCATTCCGGTGCTTCAGGTCTACGGACTCACCGAGACGACGGCAATCTGCACGCTCGACGATCCGGTCCATGTCGCCGCGGGCCGCGTGGGCCCCGCCATCCCCGGGATTGAAATGAAGCTGGGAGCCGACCGCGAAATCCTCGTCCGTGGCCCGAACATTTTTCCGGGCTACTGGAACCGGGCCGAGGAAACGGCCGCGGTGCTTCGCGACGGATGGTTCCATACGGGCGACCA
>Ga0307373_10006258_pt1 | contig 19031 bp, 14 predicted proteins | sample OX2MG_FD_202534 | JGI IMG/M metagenome (GOLD analysis project Ga0307373, IMG submission 202534) | Soil microbial communities from Risofladan, Vaasa, Finland - OX-2 | ecosystem: Environmental > Terrestrial > Soil > Coastal area > Acid sulfate soil | place: Finland: Risofladan, Vaasa | collected...
AAAAGTTTTCGGATAGCCTCTAAGCGCTCTTCGCGTGCTCGGCGAAGGATCGCTTCCACTTCCGGCGGATTTTTGCGAGTGGCGTTCCGCGCGCGGATCCGGCGATCGACCTCGAGCACCTCTTCACGATGCTCGCTGAAATACCGCTCGACCGCCTCAATCTCAGCGACCGACAACGACGGCATGATTTCGCGAATCTGGTCGTAGCTGTAATTCAATTGGAAATAGGGAACGATGTCTTGAACGGTGATGCGGCTGGTGGAAAGCTGCGGTCCGCGTCCGCGATTGATGATGTTGATTTCGCGCTGCATCGCTAGGTCGCTCCAGAAAGCCTCGATGACTACCTAATTGTAGGCATGCCGGCGAGCCACTGTCCACCGCAGCGGCAATCCGGTAGAGCGGGAGAGGCGGCGCGCGTCAACTGTCGGAATCCGACAGTTCGCCAATGGTTGGGCGCGTCCATGGCGGTCTACTCTTCCGGATGGGTGGGCGCCGTGCCCACCTGCTGTGCGGCTCACGGACCGAGCGCGGCGGAGACGGCTTCTCTTTGCTCTAACGCCGGTGAGAGATGGCGGCCGGTGATCGATTCGGGATGCCGCGAAACCTCTTCGGGCGTGCCTTGCACGACGACGCGGCCTCCCTCGTCGCCCGCGCCCGGACCCAGGTCGATCAGGTAGTCGGCGGCCTGGATAATCTGCAAGTTGTGCTCGACGACGATCAGCGAATGCCCGACCGCCAACAGCGCCTCGAAACAATCGACAAGCTGCACGATGTCGGAAAAGTGCAGGCCAGTCGAGGGTTCGTCGAGCAGGAACAGCGTCCGCCCTTTGCGCGCGGCCGACATGTGGGCGGCCAGCTTCAAACGTTGCGATTCTCCGCCGCTGAGCGTGTTGGCCGGCTGGCCGAGACGCAGGTAGTCGAGACCCACGTCCATCAGCCGCTTCAAGCGGGCCTGCACTTTCACCTGCCCGCGAAAGAAGGCGAACGCCTCGCGGACCGTCATGTCGAGCACGTCGGCGATGTTCAAGCCACGGTACGTGACCGCCAGAATCTCTTTGCGATAGCGCTGCCCCTGGCACTCGGCGCACTTCATGTAAACGTCGGCCAGAAACTGCATATCGATCTGCAGGTAGCCTTCGCCCTGGCAGGCGTCGCAGCGGCCGCCTTCGACGTTGAAGCTGAAGTGGCTGGGCGTGTAGTTGTGCGTCCGGGCGTCGATCGTTTCGGCAAACACCTGCCGGATTTCGTCGAAGGCCTTGATGTAGGTGACGGGATTCGATCGCGGCGAGCGGCCGATGGGGGACTGGTCGATCATGATGGCGTCGTTGATCTGCCCGTCGCCGAACACGTCGTCGTGGGCCAGCGGCCGCGGGGCGTCTTTGCGCAGCCGGCGGCAGAGAGCCGGGTAGAGCGTGTCTTCGACCAGCGTACTCTTGCCCGATCCGCTTACGCCGGTTACGACGCACAGCACGCCCAGCGGGAACTCGACGGTCACGTTCCGCAGGTTGTTGCCGCGGGCGCCGGCCAGGCGAATCCAACCGTGATTCGCCGGGCGGCGCTGGCTGGGAACGCGAATCAGGCGGCGGCCGGAAAGATAGTCGCCCGTCAAGCTGGCCGGCGAGGCTTCCATCTCGGCGGGCGTGCCTTGAAATACGACTCGCCCGCCACGTTCGCCAGCGGCCGGGCCGATCTCCACCACCTGGTCGGCGGCGCGGATCATCGCCTCTTCGTGCTCGACCACCACCACCGTGTTGCCGCGGTTGCGCAGGCCCTCGATGGCTGAGAGCAAGCGGCGCGTGTCGTGGGCGTGCAGTCCGATCGAGGGTTCGTCGAGCACGTAGAGCATGTTGACCAGGCTGGACCCCAACGCAGAGCTGAGTGCCACGCGCTGCGACTCGCCGCCGCTGAGCGTCCGCAACGTGCGGTCGAGCGTCAGGTAGCCGAGTCCGACGGTTTGCAAGTATCCGAGACGAGCGCGGACCTGGTCGAGCATCATCTTGCCGACTTTCCGCTCCCAGTCGGGCAGGTCGAGCCGCTCGAAAAACTCGGCGGCCTGCGAGATTTTCATGCCGCAGGCTTCGGCGATGTTTAGGCCGCCGATGCGCGTGGCCAAGGCCTCGGGCCGCAGACGGGCGCCGCCGCAAGCCGGGCAAGGGCGGTAGCTTCGCCAGCGGCTGAGATACACGCGGATGTGCATTTTGTACTTTCGCCGCTCGAGCCAAGCAAAAAAGCCTCGCAGTCCGCCGAAGTTGCGTTCGGGCACGCCCTCGTAAATCAGCCGCCGCTGCCGCTCGTCGAGATCGCGGTAAGGGACGTCCGCCGGCAGGTTGAAATCGTCGGCCAGGGCCAGCAGCTCTTCAAGCTCGTGGGCGTAGGCCGGCGTGTTCCAGGGTGCGATCGCTCCCTCGCGGAGCGATTTGCCCGTATCGGGCACGACGAGATCCATGTCGATATCGACGACGTTGCCGAAGCCCTCGCACGTCGGGCAGGCGCCCAGCGGGCTATTGAAGCTATAGAGCCGCGGTTCGGGCGCGGGATACTCCCGGCCGCAGTCGTCGCAAGCCAACCGGCTGCTGAAGCCGATTCGCTGCCAGGTGTGGCCGTCGATGGTCATTTCGCGGCCTCGTAGTCCGCTCGCTCCGCGAGCGGATGTGGGTTCGAGCCGGTGGACGCCATCATTTACCGGAAGATCGTTCTTTTCTCCATGCCGTTCCGCTTGCGGAGCAAGCGGGCTACTTGCAACCAACACGTGGCACTGCCCGTTGCCTTTCTGAAAAGCCGTTTCCAGCGAACCGCGCACCCGCTCGTCTTTGGTCGCGCCGGAGGTCAAGCGATCGACCACCACGTCGACCGTTTGCGGCTGGGGTTCCGTCTCCGAACTCAGTTGCCAGGGCCACTCTTCCGGACGATCGAGATTCAAAAGACGCCCCTCAACGATGGCCCGCACAAAGCCTTCTTCACGCAACGCCGTTGCGAGTTGCTCCGGATCACGGGCAGCCAGCGTCTGGTAAGGAAACGTCACCAGGTAGCGCGTGCCGTCCGACAACTGCTGAAGCTCGCTCGCGACGCTTTGCGGCGTGTCGCGGCGGACTTCGCGGCCACAGTGGCTGCAAAACACATGGCCGATCTTGGCGAACAGCAGCCGCAGATAATCGTTGATCTCGGTGGCGGTGCCAATGGTCGAGCGGCTCGAACGGCTGCCGCCTTTGCTGGCCACGGCGATGGCCGGCGGCAGGCCGTCGATGCGGTCGGCGGCGGGCCGTTCCAGTCGTTGCAAAAACTGCCGCGTGTAGGCCGAAAAGGTTTCGATGTAGCGGCGTTGCCCTTCGGCATAGAGCGTGTCGAAGGCCAGGCTGCTTTTGCCGCTGCCGCTGACGCCGCACAACACAATCAGTCGGCGGTGCGGTAAGTCCAGGTCGATGTGCTTGAGGTTATGGACCTCGACTCCCCGCAACACGATAGCACGATGGACGGCCACTCTCGCTCCTGTTCGATCCGGTCAACAATGCGCCAACGATTCATCCTATGCCGTGCAAGCCAGCCATGTCGAGGATGGGGACGACCAGCGCCATGATGGCGGGGCTAGCCGCTCGTGCTTGGACGTTCGACTATCTGCTATCTGTTTGATGGGTACTGGGGCAGGAACCGCGCAGCCAGCGATTTCTCCTGGGGTGGCCTGATTGTTGCTCGAACTCATCAGCGCGCTGGGCTTTTTGGGCCACCTGCTTGCGTCTCACGTTTTTGCGAGGCATACTAACCTTCGCTATTGGTGTACTTCGTGCTTGGTCGTGACTCATATTGACTGGACAAGTTCACAACGATTCGGGCGTTCGGAAAAACTCTGCTGCCCAAAGCAGTCATCGTAGCCTTCGGCGCGCGCTGACGACAAAGATAATGACGGGCGCGTGCATGTCGTCACAATCGAAACGGCCCACGCGGTCGACATCATCCTGGGCTCGACGTTTCTGGTTTATTTCTCGATCGTGACCGCTTTCCGTGCCTTCCGCAGGCACCACACCTGAGCGCGCCGTCGGCCGCGACAATCGAGCTCGCGATTTGGTCGACCTCGTCGTTCCGCTGTACGCGCGGCCGATTTTATGCTCGAATATAAGAGTCCTGCTCCACCCGGTCCCACCCAAAGTTTCTCCGCCAGGAGCCTTCTCGATGTCGCCTGCCCCACCTGAAACTGCCGCTCGCGGAATCTCGCGACGCGGAGCGATTCAGATCGGCTGCTCCGGCATGCTGGGCCTGGGACTGTCGGGGCTGTTCGCGGCACGCAGCGCGGCGGCCGCCCAAACGTCCGTGGCCGGCCACCGCGTGCGGCGGCCCAAGCAAGTCGTGCTCGTGTTTCTCACCGGCGCGGCCAGCCATCACGACACCTTCGACATGAAGCCCGAAGCGCCGGCCGAAGTGCGGGGAGAGTTTCAGCCGATCGCCACCTCCGTGCCCGGCATTCAGATTTGCGAGCAGCTTCCGCAGCTCGCTGCACGGGCACACCAGTATGCCCTGGTGCGATCGATGACGCACGGCGACAACAACCACTTGATGTCGACGCATCACGTGCTGACCGGTCACGTGCAGCCGGGGGCGTTCTTCGACAAGGTGGCCTCGCGCGACGATTGGCCCTGCTACGCCGCGGCCTGCGATCTGTTTCGGCCGCGGAACGACGGCATACCCACCGCCGTCAACCTGCCCACGTTTCTCACCAGCGGGGTGCTGACCTGGCCCGGGCAGCACGCCGGCTTCCTTGGTTCGCGCCACGACCCTTGGCAGATCGTCGGCGATCCGAACAAGCCCGACTTTCGCGTCGGCAGCTTGCAGCTTGCCGAGGGAATGGAGATGCCGCGGTTCGCAAACCGCCAGACCTTGCTCGACGAGTTGAACCGCCAGCAGCGCGGCTTGTGCGAGACGGCGGAGTGCCGGCGGCTGACCGACGAGCAGCAGCTCGCCGTCTCGGTGCTGACTTCGAACAAGCTGACGCAGGCCTTCGATCTCAACCTGGAATCGAAGGACGTTCGCGACCGCTATGGACGGCATACCTACGGCCAGTCGCTGTTGTTGGCCCGGCGGCTGGTGCAGGTGGGCGTGCCGCTGGTGCAGGTCAACATGGGGGCGGTGCAGTCGTGGGACCATCACACGAACATTTTTCCGACGCTCAAGCGAATGCTGCCGCCGCTCGACCAGGGCGTGGCCGCGCTCATCGACGATCTGACATCGCTGGGACTGCTGGATGAAACGCTGGTCTTGATGCTCGGCGAGTTCGGCCGCACGCCGAAGATCAACGGCGTGGGCGGAAAGGCGCCCGGCCGCGACCATTGGGGGCCGTGCTTCTCGGCGCTGTTCGCGGGAGCGGGCATGCACGGCGGCCAGGTGCTGGGCAGGTCCGACAAGATCGGCGCCTATCCCGTTTCATCGCCTTTCGCGCCCGACGACCTTGGCGCCACGGTGCTGCACCTGTTGGGCGTCGATCCGGCGGCCGAGATTCACGATCGCGTGGGCCGGCCACTGCAGTTGAACCGCGGCACCGTGATGCAAGGGCTGTTCAGCGGGGCATAGGGTCGTCGTGCTTGCCGCCAGCTTTAGCGGGTGGTTGGGCTAAAGGCTTTTCAGGTATTCGATCAGGTCGGCGCGCTCGTCGTCGCTCAGCTCGCCTTGGCCGGTAACTTGATCGGGATTGTGCGGGCCGGACAGCAGATCGTCGAGACTCTTGGCGCGGCCGTCGTGCAATAGCCGGATGCGGTGATAGAGCCCGACGAGCGAGGGCGTGTTGAAGCCTTGGTATTCATCGCGCGGGCTGCCCAGCCCCACGTCGTGGATTTCGCCGTCGGTGAAACAATCGCCCCGATGGCAACTCGCGCAGCCGGCCTTGGCGCTCTGAAAAAGCTGCTCGCCGCGTCGCGCGGCTTCGCTCGGCGCGCCGCCTGCGCGGTTCGGATTCGGCGGCGCATCGAGCGACGAAAGATACGCCACCAGTGCGGCGACATCGTCGCCGTTGGGCGGCGGCCCCAGCATCGTTTCGGTCAGGCTCTTGCGCATCGCGGCGCCCAAATCGCGCTGCCAGCCGTGCCAGGTCCAGGGCGCGGTCTTGGCCACGTTATAAAGCGGCAACACCGTTTTGAACGTGCGAATCGTGCCGTCGTTGAGTGTGTCCATCACGGTGGCGTTCGTCCCGCCCTCGTAGTGGCAACTGTGACAACTATACCACTGGTCGAGACTCCGCCGGCCGTCATAAAAAATGGCCTCGCCGCGGCGGACGAGCGATGCGGCCTCCGGCCCGCCCAGCGAGATCGTCTGCACCAATTCGCGCCGCTCGAGATCGACCACCTGCACGGCGTTGTCCAGGTAGTTGGCCACGAAAACACGACGGTCGTCCTTGGCGACGCGCAGGCCCATCGGCCGGCCGCCCAGCGGAACGCGACCGTAGCGGCGTTCGTCGTGGGCCAACGCCGGGTCGATGTGGTCGCCCGGTCCGCCGTAGTCTTGCAGCACCAGCCCAGGCAGGCGATAGACGAGCAACTCGTGCGTGCCTGAGGCCGACGCCACCAGCCACTGTTCGTCGCTCGTGAGACCGATGCCGTGCGGGTCGGCCACCGCCTTGCCGCGCTCATCGAGCGTCATCGCCTGGCGCCGCGCGGGGCCGTCGAGTCGGACGCGGGCGATCCGGCTCCCCAGCACCCAGCCCGCCTGAATGTTTCGGGCGTCGATCGGGTTCTGCCGGTAGATCATCCAAGGAAAGTAAACGTAGTTGCCGTCGCGCGACGCCGCCATGTGGCCGATGTTCAAGCCTTGCAGCCGCTCGTCGTAAAGCATCCGCCGCGCGGCCGTATCGACCACCGAGATGCTCTGATCGCCGCTCGTGCCCACGGCCAGACGGCTGCCGTCGGGCGACAACGCCAGATAGCGGGGCCAGCGACCCACGGCAATGCGATCGAGCGGTTGCTTCTTTTCCAGATCGACTACGGCCACCGCCGCGGCCGCTTCCAAGGCCACGTAGGCCGTGCGACCGTCGGGAGACAGCGCCACGCCCACGGGATGGAAGCCGATGTCAATCGAACCGGCTGCCGTCAGCCGCCCATCGTCGAGATCGAACAAATCGAGCGTGCCCGACCAGGTGGCGGTCACCACCACGCGCCGGCCATCGGACGAAATCGCCAACGACGACGGGCGGCGACCGCAGGGCAGTTCGGCCGCGGTTTTTCCGGCGGCGACGTCGACCAACGACACGCTGTCCGCCGTCTGGTTGACGGTAATCAGCCAGCGTTCATCGGGCGACAGCGCGAGATCGACCGGCGAGCGGTCCGGCCCGTCGGCGAACGCGGGCACGGCGATGGCGAGATAGCACGTCGCGTGCGCGAAGAAGGCTGCGCCAAGGAGGCGCCCAACGGATCGTAGCGGCCTGTTCCGCGCTGGTGTACGAGGCATCATGCGGTCCATGGTAGCCGCTATCGCCGCGTTGCGGCAAGCGGGTTGTGGGCGGCAACGTTGGCATCGGCCCTGTAGGGAACGGACTCTGTGCCGTTCCGCCGGATGCCGATTGACGGTCGTTCGGTGCGCGCGGAACGGCACGGAGTCCGTTCCCTACAGCGGAGCGACCTGCCGGACAAAGCTGCCTAGGAGCAATCTGCCGGGGGTGATAGAGTACGCCCTGGTTATTCTGTGCGGGAGGGCTTGATGCCCAGCATTTCGTCATGTCCAGAATGCCATCGGGATCTGACCATCCCCGATCTGGCCGACCGACAGCAGCCGCTGCGCTGTCCGCTGTGCGATGCGCAGTTTTCCGCCGATCGCGTGCTGGCCGACAGCGTGAACTTTCCGCCCGCGGCGATCGTAGTGGGCGACCGTAGCCCGCTTGCACCGCAAGCGGAAGGGCGTCGGGAGCCGGGTGATTCTCCAGTGGGAGAATCCAGCGGGCTGGAAAGCACATCCGCTCACGGCGTGAGCGGGCTAGGTGCTCCGCAAGCGGAGCGGGGCGGCGAGCTAGGCGATTCTCCGGAGCCGCAAGCGGAAGGGCCTGGCGAGCCGGGTGATTTTCCAGTGGGAGAACCAAGCGAGTTGGAAAGCACCTCCGCTCACGGAGTGAGCGGGCTACCCAACGACTACGAAGCCTTCGGCCAACAAGCGGCCAGCATGCGCGTCGCGCCCAAGGTGCGACGGAAGTCAAGTCCGCTCGGCGTGCTCGGCCAACTCGTGGGTATGGCATTGGGTGGCGTCGTCGGACTGGCGATCGGCTACTATGTGCTGGTCTGGATGGGTGGGCCGCGGGCCGACTTTCTCGAGCTGCGCGGCAAGCTGCCCCACTGGTTGCGGCCGCCCGTTCGACGACACAACGATGCCGGCGACTCGCTCCCCTTGACGCATCAACCTCCTCAGGCGGTCGAGCCACCGGCGCCGCGGGAGCGCCGACCCGGCAACGACGACCCCATCGACGACGCGCCGCCGGTCACTCCGTCCAGCGGCGACCTCGTCGGGCTGGCAACCGCCGAGCAGGGGCCCTACGCGACGCGCCATGAATCGTCGCGCGCCGGGCCTTCGCCGCCCAGTCATGATGAACCGATCGAACGCTTGCCGCCGACCGCCAAGCCGCTGCCCGACGATTATCGCGGACCGCGCGGCTTTCGGCTGCGGTCTGTGGCCGAACTGCAAACGGCGTTGGACCGGGCCGAGCACGCCCTGCGATGTCCCCATTGTCTGCAGCCCGGTGCCGTGCAGTTGGCGGCGTTCACGGCCGTCGATGATGCCGGCGGCCAGCCACCGGAAGCGGAGCGTCCGCCACCGCTCCACTGCGATTACTGTCGCGGCAAGCCGGTGCTGAACCTCACCACCGGCACTTACGAGCGCCTTTGCGACCTGGCCGAGATGGTGACGTTCGCCCGCTTCGACGGCGACGATGCCAGCCGCGAGCGCTGCCGCGATGCGGCCGTGACGTTGTTGCTGGCGATCGGAAGCCAGCGAGACAAGAGCGACGTGGTGGGGCGGCTGAGCGGTGCCCGGCTCGACGACAGCCAGCGGCAGTCGAACGGGATCTTGCTGTCGGGCACCGTACAACAGACGAAAGCCGAAGGCGATTTGTTCGAGATTCAGTTGATGCTGGCCGGCTGCGGCAAGGTGGTGACCGTCGTCAGCCGGCAATCGCCCGATCCGCCCCTGGCGCGGCGCGACCGGTTGCTGGTGTTGGGGAGCATCGTCGATGGCCCGCGCGACAATCTGGCCGGCTATGTGGGCGAGCTGCCGCAAGTCGTGTGGGGCGGCCTGCCGCTGCGGCTGGCCGCGCCGCCGCGTTGAAGCCAGGCCATTTGCGGACCGCGGCTCTTCCGGGCAAAATAACGCCGTTGCTTCCAACCTCTGCACGCGGAGCCCTCCATGCCGACTCGATACATCGTCATCGCCTTGCTATCGCTGATCTCGCTCTCGCATCGCCCGTCGGTTGCCCACGACTGGCCGACGTTTCGGGGGCCGGCGCTCACCGGCATCTCCGACGAAACGGGCGTGCCGCTGAACTGGTCGGCCGACAAAAACATCCGCTGGAAAGTGCCGCTCGCCGGTCCGGGCAACTCCAGCCCCGTTGTTTCGCGCGACCGCGTTTTCGTTACCTGTGCCAGCGACCAGGGCAAGCATCGCGGGCTGTACTGCTTCGACCGCCGCGACGGCCGGCTCCTGTGGCGGCGCGTCGCCGACTATGACGAAGCCGACCCGACGCACGCCACCAATCCCTATTGCGGCTCGTCGCCCGCCGCGGACGGCCAGCGCGTGGTCGTCTGGCACGGCTCGGCCGGCCTGCACTGCTACGATTACGACGGCCAGCCGCTTTGGTCGCGCGATCTGGGCACATTTCGGCATATCTGGGGCTACGGCTCATCTCCCATCTTCTATGGCGATTCGATCTTGCTCAACTGCGGTCCCGGCGAGCGGACATTTGTGACCGCCATCGACCGCAACACCGGCAAGACGCTGTGGCAGGTTGATGAGCCCGGCGGCGATGAAGGCCAGGAGAAGCCGGGCGAAAAGCCGAAATGGATTGGCTCGTGGAGTACGCCCCTCGTCGCCAAGGTCGGCGGCCGCGACGAGGTGCTCGTCAGCCTGCCGCACCACGTGCAGGCGTATGATCCGGCCGACGGAAAGATTCTCTGGAGTTGCGACGGGCTGGGCGACCTGGTCTATACGTCGGTGCTGGCGAGCGACGGCATCGGCGTGGCGATGGGCGGCTTCCACGGCCCGGCCATCGGCTTCAAGCTGGGCGGTTCCGGCGATGTCACCGAAAGCAATCGCCTCTGGCACGTGACGGCCAAGAATCCGCAGCGCATCGGTTCGGGCGTGATCGTCGCCGCGCACATTTATATGGTCAACGAGCCGGGGCTGGTGCAATGCCTCGATTTGAAGACCGGCAAAGAGATTTGGAAGGACCGTTTGGGGGGCGAAAAGGTCTGGGCGTCGATCGTGGCCGCCGAAGGCCGGCTCTACGTCACCGACGAAGGCGGCACGACCTACGTGTTCGCCCCCAATCCCGAACGCCTGGAGTTGTTGGCCAAGAACGTGGTGGGCGAAGGAAGCAACTCGACCTTGGCCCTTTCCGACGGGCAGGTTTTCCTGCGGACCTTCGAGCATCTGATCTGTATTGAGGACGAATTCAAGTGAACACTGAACGCCCCTGGTAACCTCGGCGGAGTCGTGACGTGGCGGCGCCGCGTCAAGGACGCATTGTTTGGGCGGTCATGCGCGACCGTCAAGGCGGGAACGAAAAGTGTCGGCCTGGCGTCATTGTCAGTGGCGACGATGAGATCGAGGCCAATCGGTCGTTCTTTGTCGTGGCGATCGGCACCTCGTTCGTTGAACCGCCGTCGGAATATGACGTTCCGCTTCCCTCGAACACGAGCGGGACAGCACGGACGAAGCTGAGAAAAAAGGCCGTCGCCGTCTGCAAATGGCTGGTTGAGGTAACTCCCGGCGATGTCGAAGACTATGGCGGCGTTGTGCCGACGCAGGTAATGAACAAGATCCTCGAGATCGTTGCGCGGTTGCCCGAGTAATTGACTTGGCGGCCGCTCTTGATCCGCGGTTGTGATTGCGGCTATGCTCCGTGGCTTGCGGATTTTGCCACGGCACACCAAGGAGGGTCGGCGCCGATGCGTCATGCCACGGTTTCGGTCGACGATGCGGAGACATCGCGGGCGCCAGCGGCACCCTCGCGGCCGTTGTTTGCCTGGTGCCGCGATCGCGCGCCGCTGGTGGCTGCCATGGCGTTTTTCCTGGCCATGTTCTGGCCCTTCATGCGCAAAGGGGAACAAGGCGAATGGCGCCGCTGCTTTCTGCGCGCCGCCGGACGGCTGCAAGCGCGGGAAATCCTGCATTGGCCGGACGAGGTGAACACCTACGCTTATCCGCCTGCTATGGCCATGCTGGCAGTGCCGTTGGCCAAGCTGCCGTTTCGCTGGTCGCTGGCCGGCTGGTACGTGGTCAACGTGGCCGCGATGATGGCCGCCATCACCTGCGCCTGGCGATTGACCGGAGGGCCGTCGTTTACCGGTTTGAGGCGCCCGTGGAGTCTCGTCTTTTGGCTGGGTCTGCTGCTGGCCAGCCGGTTTCTGACTGCGCCCTTGGAAAACCAGCAGTTCGACGTGGTGATTGCGGCTTGCCTGCTGGCGGGCTGCCTGGCGTTGGCGCGCGGCAACGACAACCTCGCCGCGTTGTGGCTGGGCGTCGGGGCCGCCATGAAATGTACGCCCTTCTTGTTTGTCCCGTATCTCGTGTGGCGCGGCAAGGTGAGAGCGGCGGCGCTGATGGTGCTCGCGGCCGTGACGATCAATTGCTTGCCCGACCTGATCTGGCCGCGGCCCAACGGAGGGTCGTATCTGGGTGATTGGATCGGCGTGTTCTTGCTCAAGGCCGGCCGCTCGGCCCCCGGAGTCTGGGACAGCGACTTGATCCTGAACCAGTCGCTCGCCGGGCTGATCAATCGGCTGGTGCAGTCGGGCCTTCCGCTCAGCCTGTCGCAGCTTCCCTCGGCGCTGACCGAACTGTCGCCCGGCACAACGCTCTTGATTCGCGCCCTGGTTTACGGTCTCAGCGCGGCGTTGCTGGCGGTCACGTTCTGTGCCTTCGGACGGCCCGGAAAGGGCGCACTCTGTAGGGAACGGACTCCGTGCCGTTCCGCGCGCGCCGAACCATGGTCAATCGGCATCCGGCGGAACGGCACGGAGTCCGTGCGGAACGGCACGGAGTCCGTTCCCTACAGAGTCTTGCCCGCGCAGGGCATCGAGGCCGCCGCGTTGTTCTGCCTGATGCTGTTGTTGAGCCCGATGTCGAGCAAGGCGCACTACGTGGTGCTGGTGTTGCCGTGTTTTCTCGTGGCCCGCGCCGTGGTCGAGGGCCGGCTCAGCGGCAGGGCTTGGCTGCCGCCGCTGCTGCTCTTGGGTCCGCTCACCGCGAAAGGCGTCACCGGCAAGCCGCTGGGCGATTTGCTGCTCGCCTGGGGACTGCCCACCTGGTTCGTTTTGCTGCTGCTGGCAGCCGTATGGAGATTGTCTCTAGACGGGTGCTTTACAGCTTCGGTCGTTCGCTGCATACTACGTCCTTGCGCGTGGCTTCGGGCAGCTCACGACCCAAGGAGCGGACAAGGATGGCGCAGCTTTCGATGAACGAAATGACGACCTATCGCTGGTCGTTCGAAAAGGATGTTTCTCATTACGCGGCGGCGGGAATTCAGGCCATCGGCGTCTGGCGCCCCAAGATCGTCGACTTCGGCGAAGCCAAGGGAATCGATCTCCTGGCCGAGAGCGGACTGGAAGTATCGAACCTGCTGTGGGCCGGCGGGTTCACGGGCAGCGACGGCCGAAGCTCGCGCGACAGCATCGACGACGGGCACGACGCCATCCGGCTGGCCGCCGACTTGAACGCGCAGTGCCTGGTGGTCTACAGCGGCGGTCGCGCCGGCCACACGCACAACCATGCGCGTCGTCTGGTCAAAGACGCCTTGAGAGAACTTTTGCCCGCCGCGGCCGAGCAACAGGTCACGCTGGCCATCAAGCCGATGCACCGCGGGTGCGCGGCGGAATGCACGTTTTTGACGAGCATCGACGACACTCTGGAGTTGGTCGACGGCTTCGGCAGCCCCTGGCTGAAACTCGCCTTCGACACCTATCACTTCGGCCTGCAGGACGGCATTGTCGAGCGGCTGGCCACGCTGGCGGAGCGGATTGCCATCGTGCATCTGGGCGACGGCAAATCGCCGCCGCAATCGGAGCAGAACCGATCGCGACTCGGCGAGGGCAACATCCCGCTGAAAGAGATTCTCGCGTCGCTTTCGTCCGCCGGCTACGACGGCTATTACGACGTGGAGTTGTTGGGCGAAGAGATCGAGGCATCGGACTATCGCGATCTGCTGGAGCAATCAAAGCACGCCTTCGGGCAGTTGGTGGGCTGTTCGGCGCAGGGAAGCGTGGCGCGGTGAGAGGGTTCAGGGTTCGGAGCAGGCGGTGGCTGCGGCAGAGCTTGGCCACTACCGGCGCGACCTTCAGGATACGCGATGCGGCCAAGCGATGCCCCCGTTTGACGCGCCGGGGCATCGCTTGGCCGCATCGCGTGTCCTAAAAATCGAGGGCGATCCGGCGCCATTGCGCCTGACTTGCCCGTGCCTGCTCGACGATCGCCAGGGCGCGATAGGCGTCGTCAAGGCCGGCGGAATTGCGGACCAAGCTCGTCACCGAGCGGTGAAACTGGCTGAGCAACTGTTCGCCCAGCGGGCGTTCGCTGTCGAGCGCTTCTTGATGGCGGCCCGCCTCGTCGAACCAGACCAGCGTAGTGGGCAGGTCGATGAAGGCGATGCCTCGCTCGCACGCCACCTGCAGCGCCGCCGGCGGTCGATAGGCCGTGGCTTCCTGCCACATGGCCGGCATGTAGCGACCGCAACTGATCTGTGCCGTGGGACCCGTGCCGGGCGGCCCGCTTCCAGAAAAATCGAGGTTCATCATCTGATAGTCGTCGGTCCCGTCCGGTCCGGCGTGCTGGAGGCCAAGCACCGAAGACGGTTTGTGTCCCACGACGTAGCAACACCAGTCGACGAGCTCCATCAAGTCGCCCGTGGGCGAGATGCGCGTGCGGACCCGGGGCGTGAGCGCCGGCAGCTCCTCGGCCGGGCGACGCATGTGGCAAAAGAGCAGCCGCGGTGGCCCCAGCCGCGTGGCGATCAACTCCTTCAAACGCAACGTGGCGGGCGACTGCCGCCGCGGGAACTCCGACATGAAGGCCACGCCCGCCTGTTCGACGCGCTGTTTGACGCGGCGGGCTTCTTCCAGCTCAATTTCGAGCGTGGTTGCGCAATAGACGGCCTTGCCCGCATCGCAGGCCGCCAGAATCGGCAGATAGCCGTACCACTGTGGAGCGAGCATGAGAATGGCGTCGACGTCGGGGCGGTAGGCCAGGGCGCGAAATCCGTCGATGGCCTGAGCGCCGAAGTCGCGCGCGGCTTGCTCGGCACGCACGGCAATCTGGTCGCAAACGGCCGTCACTTCGAACCGGTCGGCCAACGCGCGCAGCGCAGGGCGATGCCGCACTTCCCACGATTGACCGAGACCGACAAGTCCGACGCGGAGCTTCATGATGCGAACTTGCCGGCCGGCAAGTGCGGTAAAGCCGCGCCGCTCTGGCAGAAACGCTTCTTGCCCGACGATCCGGCGCGCAAAGTCCCGATTATAGCGTGTCGCCGCAAGAATGCTCGCTGCCGCGAAAATTTTGAAGTCGTTATGGTGCCGTCACTTGCGCTTTTCACGGAAAAGTTTCTCCATTTTATCGTTGCGTATCCAAGTTCCCTCGGTAAACTAGCGCTTTCCAATCAAGAGGAACTACGGATGATGAGCGTCACGTTATCGGCGGTTTTACAGGTATCGTTACTCGCCACGGGTGCCAACGAGTACGCCGCAGCCCACCGCGTACACCAAGACACCGGCCGCCCGATGGTCTTGCTCGTAGGAGCCGAATGGTGCCCGGCCTGCGCCCAGATGAAGAACAGCGTGCTGCCGCGCGTGGCCCGTCGCGGCCTGCTGCGGAAGGTGGCTTTCGCCCACGTGAATACCGACCGCGACAGCCGGGTCGCCCGGTCGGTGATGCAGGGCGGCACGATTCCGCAGTTGATCATGTATCGCAAGACCAACAATGGCTGGCGGAAGCACATGCTGGTGGGCGTGCAATCGCCGGAAGCCATCGAGACTTTCATCAATAGCGGCCTGGAACTCGACAAAGCCGAAGGGGTGCAGGCCAGCAACGTGAGCTACGGCTCGCGGCAATGACGCTGGGTCGATGGCCGTCTCGATCGTCATTCCCACGTTGAACGAAGCAGACCTCATTACGCGTGCGGTGGCCAGCGCCCTGGCCACCGCACCGCATGAGGTGATCGTGGCGGATGGCGGCAGCAGCGACGACACCGCCTGCCTCGCCGAAGCGGCCGGGGCCAAGGTGGTTTGTTCGCCGCGCGGTCGGGCAACCCAACAGAACGCCGGCGCTCGCCTGGCGCGTGGCGACGTTCTGCTCTTCTTGCACGCCGATGCTCACTTGGCTGCGGATGGCGTGCGACAGATCGAGCGGGCTCTGAGCGGACCGCGGTACAGTTGTGGCTCGTTCCAGCAGGTGATTGAAGCCGAGGGATGGCTCTATCGCCTGCTTGAACGAGGCAACGCTTGGCGCGCGGCGCGACGCGGCCTGCCGTACGGCGATCAGGGCATTTTCGTGCGCCGCGCGCTGTTCGACGAGCTGGGTGGCTTCCCCGACTTGAAGTTGATGGAAGACGTCTTTCTCATGCGGCGGCTTCGCCGGCGGAGCTGGCCGCTGCTCCTGGCCGGCCCGTTGTATGTGAACGCGCGGCGCTGGCAGCGTCACGGGGTGGTGGCGCAAACGGCGCGCAACTGGGCGCTGCTGGCCGCCGCTCGGCTGGGAGTTCATCCGAATCGCCTGGCCAGGTTCTATTACGCGCACGCTACTTCCCCGATCGGGCGTGGTACAGGCGAAGCAACTGGCGGCGCATCTGATCGGCGGGCAAATTGAGCAACTGGGCGCGCTGGGCCGGATCGAGGTCGCGCTCAAAAAACCGCTTCAGCTCCTCTTCGTCCACCTTGGGCAAAGCAAGTTGCCCACGCCCCACGGCTTGGGGTGAAAGCGTTTGCAAAAACCAGCTTTGCAGCAAAAGCCGGCGCTGGTCGGGCGTCTGTGCCTGGTCGAGTTGCTGCTGTCCGCGGGGCGAAAGCCGCTCTCGCAGCTCGTTTCGCGCCGAACGGTCGCCGAACGTGCCCGCGAACACAAGCGGTCTGCTGCGCCGCAGCTCGTTGACGCCGCGGGCCAGCAGCTCGCGGCGGCGGCCTTCGGGCGCCGCCTCGAATTGCCGCTTCAGCCCCGGCTTGTCATCCAGCCAGCTCGTCAGTCGCCGCTCGATCCAAGCCACAAAAGCCTGCCCGTCTTCGGGAGTCAGCCGCCTGGCTTCTTCTTGGCGCAGCCGTTTGATGCGCACCAAGCGGGCCGTCGCGTCGAGCGCCATCAACTCCGCCCGTTCGACGCCGGAAAGCTGCTTCAGCCATTGGTCGTATGCCGCCACGGTGGTTTCCAGCGTCCGACGGCGTTCGTCGGCCTTGATGGCCGATTCCAGCTCCACGAGCCGCTTCTGCTCGTCGGTCGGCAGGTGGATAAACCGTTCATACTTCCGCTGCAGATCCTCTTTTAGCTCGGCACTGAGCGACGCAAGTTGCTGGCGGCGATCGGCGAGCGCCTCGGCCGGGGTAAACGACGCCGGCGGCGAGTCGGCAAACAGATCGTTCTGCTGCAACTGCCGCAAGAAGTCGCGGTTGGGCGTTTGCCGGTAGCCCTCCAGGTATTCGATAACCGGCACGTTGCGTAGCAGCGTGCGATTGTCGTCGGGCCAGAGCCGGGCGGCCGCGAAGCCCATCAATGAGGCGCCAAGCAGCACGGCCGCCGCCAGCATCGGCCGAAGGACGCGTCGCGCCGCACGCGGCGCCAGCTCGTCCTCGACCGCCAGAGCGGCCATTTCCACCGTCGAGCGGGTGAACGACGGATCGACCTGGGCCCGCGGCAGCTCGTCGAGCAACTTCCAGGCACGTTCGAGCCGGCGGAGATGGCTCTCGACGCGCGGGTCGCGGGCTACAAGCTGCTCGACCTGGCGGGCCTCGTCCGGCTCGAGCTCGCCGTCGAGATAGGCCACGAGCATCTCGTTGAGTTCGGGCGAATCAGGATCGATCGAGGGGGACTTGGCCATATCACGGCACCGCGGGCAGGTCGCCGCGCTCGAAATACGGTTCCAACGCTTCCCGCAGGTTCTCGCGCGCCCGCGACAGCAGCGATTTGATCGCCTTGGGCGACAATTCCATCGCGGTGGCGATGTCGTCGTAGCTCATTCCTTCGAATTTATTCAACAGCAGCGCCATCCGCTGGCGCTCGCCCAGCGAATCGATGGCGGCCTTCACAATGTCGCGCAGCTCGGCCTTGTCGAGCTGTCGCGTGGGCATCAGGCCGCTGGCCGCTTGGGCCAACTCGTCGATCGTGAGCGCGTTTTGGCAACCGCTGTCCGCCGGCCCCACTTGGACCTCGCGCCGCCGCGACCGCGACCGCAAGGAATTCGAGGCCGCGTTATGGGCGATCGTGAACAGCCAGGTCGAAAACTTCGCGTCGGGCCGGTACGTGTGCCGGGCACGGTAGACACGCAAGAACACGTCTTGTGCCAGGTCTTCGGCCTGTCCCCGTTTGCCTACCAGGTGTTCCAGCACGGTCACCAGCCGGTCTTGGTAGCGGAGCATCAATTCCTCGAAGGCCGCCGCGTTTCCGTCGCGCACCTGCAGCATCAGCCGCACGTCGGGGTCGGCCAGGGGATCCATCCGGACCGACGAATCGCTGGCCGCGCTGTCCGACATGGTGAGACTCCTGCCGTGGTTCTTGGGGTGCGCCCTCAGTCTAAGTGACAAGGGCGCGGAGGAACAGTTACAGGGGAGGGTTCAGGGTTCAGGGTTCAGGGTTCAGGGGTTGGTGGGGGTTGGGAATTGCGAATTGCAAATTGCAAATTTGTAATTGCCGAACGCCGAACGCCCAACGCCCAACGCCCAACGCCCAACGCCTGATGCCTGATGCCTGACGCCCGACGCCTGACGCCTGACGCCTGACGCCTTTGTGCCTTGAGACTTCACGTCGCAGGCGTTAGGCTTCCGGCGTCACGCAAACATCCCGTATGCCTGAACCCTGAACCCTGAACCCTTCTCCATGCCCGATCTTGCCGTTCGCGATATCGTCAAAGAATTTCCCACCCGTAGCGGCCCGCTGGTCGTGCTGCGCGGCTGCTCGTTCGAGTTGGCTCGCGGTGAAAACCTGGCGATTCTCGGCCCCAGCGGTTCGGGCAAGAGCACGCTTTTGCAAATCGTTGGCACCCTCGATCGGCCGACCTCGGGCGAGGTGCTGCTGGGCGGCGACGACCCGTTTCAACTCAGCGAGCCGAAGCTGGCCGTCTTTCGCAATGAGCGGATCGGCTTTGTCTTTCAAGACCACCACCTGTTGCCGCAATGCACGGTGCTGGAGAATGTGCTGGTGCCGACGTTGGCGGGCGGCGGCGCGACCGACGACGCTTTCGAGCGTGCCCGCATGCTGCTCGACCGGGTCGGTCTGACTGCCCGGCTCGAACATCGTCCGGCGGAGCTTTCGGGCGGCGAGCGGCAACGGGTGGCGATTGCCCGTGCCCTGGTCCGCCGGCCGATGCTGCTGTTGGCCGACGAGCCGACCGGCAATCTCGATCGCACGACCGCGGCGTCGATCGGCGACTTGTTGCTGGAGCTTCAGCAGTTGGAGCAGACGATGCTGGTGGTGGTGACGCACAGCCTGGAGCTGGCCGCCCGCTTTCGGCGAAAGGTCGAGCTCGACGCCGGCCGGCTCGTGGCCGCCTGAAGGATCTTGCGGCGTTGCGGCCAAACGGCTATGAGTCTTATCACTACAGTCGTAGGGTGGGACCAGCGAGCTTGCGAGCGCCGGCCCACCGATTTTGGATTTTGGATTTTGGA
>Ga0307373_10006259_pt1 | contig 19027 bp, 22 predicted proteins | sample OX2MG_FD_202534 | JGI IMG/M metagenome (GOLD analysis project Ga0307373, IMG submission 202534) | Soil microbial communities from Risofladan, Vaasa, Finland - OX-2 | ecosystem: Environmental > Terrestrial > Soil > Coastal area > Acid sulfate soil | place: Finland: Risofladan, Vaasa | collected...
AGTGGCCATGGCTGCAACCCCCGACGGGCCGCGTGTGCTTGCCGACACAATCAACGCTGTCGAACGCCAACTCCAAATGGTCCGCCACGGCCCCCCGCCGCGCCCGGCAAGCTGACGTCACGATACGCCGTCGGCACCCGGACCGGATTACGGACAACCATTCACAGGCGCCGCCGTGGTCACCAACACCGTCGGGTCCTGCCCTCGCCCTCCGTTGCAGAGAGATCGGCGTAGACCGTGCCCTTTGTGGATTCGGTGAAGTCGAACTGCTTGGCCGCTGGGACTGGTGCCGACGGTGGCGTGTGGCTGCCTCCGCCGGCTCGCACCGCGTAGATAGCGCGGGCTTCTCCGGCTTGACTCAACTCCCAACCGGGCCACAATGAGTCCGATGAAGCCAGCGGTCCTGCCCGAGCCGCGCTCGGTCGAAGCTGAGCCTCTTTCAGCTGCCGAGCTCCGCGGGCTGAAGGACGCGCTCGATCGCCTGCTCGAGTACGAACAGCGGGAGTGGCCGAGCCGGGAGCGCTACTCCTACATCCAGCAGCTCGAGCGCTTGCGGCACAAGGTGGCAGAGCAGATTCCGTCGCCGGCTTAGCCTCGCTCCGGAGCGGGCTCGACGCCGAGCAGGCGAAGGCGTGGGGCGCGCTCGGCCACGAGACGACCGCGGCGCTGGAGACGATGCCGAAGCCGGCCATCGCGGCGATCAACGGCTTCGGGCTCGGCGGCGGCTGCGAGCTCGCGCTCGCGTGCGACCTCCGGTATGCGTCAGCGCGCGCGAAGCTCGGCCAGCCGGAGATCAATCTCGCGATCGTGCCGGGGTGGGGTGGCACACAACGGCTCACGCGCGTGTGCGGTATCGGCGTCGCGAAGGACTTGATCTACACGGGGCGCACCGTTGACGCGGAGGAAGCACTGCGCATCGGGCTGATCAACGAGATCGCCGATCCGGTGCTCGACCGTGCGCTCGAGGTTGCGCACTCGCTGGCGGCGAAGAGCGCCGGCGCGCTCGCGCTCGCGAAGCGCCTCGTGAACATGGCGCCGGACGCGCTCGACGCCGAGGCGCGCGAGTTCGGCGAGCTGTTCGACAGCGCGGACGCGAAGGAGGGCCTCGCCGCCTTCGTCGATAAGCGCCCGCCGCGCTTTCCGGCGCGCTAGCAGGACTTCCGACTTTCGAGGAGTAATCAGGCAGTTCATGCGCTTCCGGCTGGCACTGGCGGGGGCGCTCGCAGCGGGCCTGGCGGCACCCATGACGGCGAGCGCACTGAATCCGCAGCACGCGGGGCTGCAGGTCGCCCTGCGCGCGCAGGGGCTGTACGACGGCCCCATCGACGCGATCGTCGGGCCGCGGACGGTGGCCGGGATCCGTGCGTTCCAGCGAACGCACGGGCTGAAGGTCACCGGTCTCGCGGACGTGCGCATGCGTCGCGCACTCGGCCCGTTCGGCACGCCGCTCTTCGGCGCGCGCACGATCTCGCGCGGCGAGTTCGGCTGGGACGTCGCGGTTCTGCAGTTCCTGCTCATCCGCCACGGCATCGGTGTGCCGGTGAACGGCTACGTCGACGGGCCGACGATTCGCGGCATTCGCCGCTATCAGCGCGAGCTCCATCTCACCGCCGACGGGGTCGCCGGCCGCGCGACGTTCACCGCGCTCGGACTGCAGACGCGCATCCCCGTGCGCGCGGTGCGCGTGTCGATGCGCCTCTACGTCGTCAAGCCGGGCGACTCGCTCACCGTGATCGCCCGCCGGTCGCATACGACGCTGACGAGGCTTGCGCGGCTGAACGGCCTGAATCCGCGCCGCTACTTGTTGATCGGCGCCAGGCTGCGCCTGCCGGCATCGGTGTCATCAGCGGCGCACTCCGTGTCCGTGTCGGCGACGGACGCGACCGCGGTGCGCGCGTCCATCGACCAGTGGGCAGCGCACTACGGCGTCAACGCCAGCCTCGCCCGCGCGCTCGCGTGGATGGAGTCGGGCTACCAGAACGACGTCGTCTCCTCCGTCGGCGCGCAGGGCGTCATGCAGATCCTCCCGTCCACGTGGAAGTACGTCGAGAACGTGCTCATCGGCCACCCGGTCGCGCACACGGCAGACGGGAACGTCGAGGTCGGTGTCGCGCTGATCCATCATCTTCTCGGCGTGTTCGGCGGCAACGAGCGACTGGCGCTCGCCGCCTGGTACCAGGGCGAGCGCGCCGTCCGGAAGCACGGGCTGTACAAGGTGAGCAAGGTCTTCGTTTCCGATGTGGAGGCCCTGAAGACCCGGATGTAAATAGGATCGCGGACGGCATGAAGATCGCGGTCTGCGTCAAGCACGTCCCCGAGGGCCACGGCCGGATCGATCCTGGCTCGAAGCGCCTCGACCGATCGGGTGAGGGCGCCCTGAACCACTTCGACGCGAACGCGGTCGAGGAGGCGCTGCGGCTCAAGGGCGACGGCGACGGCGAGGTGGTCGTCGTCTCCATGGGGCCGGAGAAGGCGGCCGACTCCCTGCGCAAGGCGCTCGCGATGGGCGCCGACCGGGCCGTGCTCGTCAGCGACGCTGCTGCCGAAGGCTCCGACCTCGTGGCCACGAGCAAGGTGCTCGCGGGCGCGCTCGCGCGCGAGGAGGCCGATCTCGTCCTCTTCGGGCAGCAGGCCGAGGACGCCGACGGCGCCGTCCTCTGGGCCGCAGTCGCGGAGCGGATGCGCCGGCCGGTCGTCTCGCAGGCGGCCGAGGTCACGGTCACGGGTGACACGGTGCGCGTGAAGCGCCAGACCGAGTTCGGCTATGACGTGATCGAGACGTCGCTCCCGGCGATCGTCGCGGTCAGCGACGCGATCAACGAGCCGCGCTACCCGTCCCTGAAGGGAATCATGGGCGCGAAGAAGAAGCCGTTCGAGACGCTCACTCTCGCCGACACCGGCGTCGACGCCGCGGACGCCGGCGAGGCCGGATCGAAGACCGAGGTGCTCGCGCTCGGCAACCCGCCGGCGCGCGGCGATGCCCGCAAGATCGACGGCGACGCGAACGCAGCGCAGGCGATCGTCGATTTTCTCGCGGAGAAGCGGCTCGTATGAGCACGCTCGTCTTCCTCGAGCATCACGGCGGCGAGCTGCAGAAGGGCTCGCTCGGCGTGCTCACGAAGGCCGCGTCGCTCGGCGACGCCGACGCGGTTCTCGTCGGCGGAGGCGTTACCGCCCTTGCGGCGGAGGCCGGCACGTACGGTGCGAAGAAGGTGCACGTTGCCGACGACGCATCGCTCGACCCGCCGCTGCCGCAGGCGCGCGTCGACGTGATCGCGAAGGTCGTCGCCGACGGCGGCTACGACACGGTGCTGTTCGCGAACTCCGTTCTCGCGGCCGACATTGCCGCGGGGCTCGCCGCACGCCTCGATGCAGGCCTCAACTGGGACCTCGTCGACCTCACGAGCGACTTCATCGGCAAGAGACCCGCGCTTGGCGACTCCGTCCTCGTCGACGTCGGGTGGCGCTCCACGCCGCGGCTCGGGCTCTTCCGCGCCGGCTCGTTCGATGCCGCGCCCACCGGAGGTGGGGCGCCGGAGGTCGTGCAGGCCGCCGTCGAGCTCGAGGAGCACTCGCGCGCGGCGACGATCGTCGACCAGCAGCTGGAGGAGGCGAGCGGCCCGTCGATCGAGGATGCGGACGTGATCGTCGCCGGCGGTCGCGGGCTCGGCGCGCCCGAGAACTTCACGCTCGCGGAGGAGCTCGCGCGCGCGCTCGGCGGCGCCGTCGGCGCCACCCGTGCGGTCGTCGACGCCGGTTGGTACCCGTATTCGGCGCAGATCGGCCAGACCGGCAAGACGGTGTCGCCGAAGCTCTACGTCGCGCTCGGCATCTCCGGCGCCATCCAGCACAAGGTCGGCATGCAGAGCTCGAGCGTCATCGTCGCGATCAACAAGGACGCGAACGCGCCCATCTTCGAGTTCTCCGACCTCGGTGTCGTCGGCGACGTGCACGAGATCGTGCCGAAGCTGACCGAGCTCGTGAATCAGCGCAAAGGCTCGTGACCGTCAGGGCGTCCGACTATCCGCCGCCGTTCGCGGCGGCAGAGTTCGTCGGCGAGCCGACCGACCCGGTCGATGAGCGCATCGAGGTCGGCGTGCTCATCGTCGGCGCCGGCCCGGCCGGGCTCGCGTGTGCGATCCGCCTCGGCCAGCTCCTCGAGCAGCACCCCGAGGTGGCGGAGCGTCTCGGCGACGTGCCGGTCGCGCTCCTCGAGAAGGGCAAGCAGCCCGGCTCCCATCTCCTCTCCGGCGCCGTCGTCAACCCGCGCGCGCTGCGCAAGCTCGGCTATCGCATGGAAGACCTGCCGTCGTACGGGCCGGTGCACAACGAGTCCGTGTACGTGCTCACCGGCCGCAACGCATTGCGCATTCCGCCGCCGCCGACGATGCGCAACCACGGCAACTGGGTGTTCTCGCTCTCGCGCCTCGGCCGCTGGCTCGGCGAGCGCGCCGAGGAGGGTGGGACGACGATCCTCCCCGAGACGACGGCGGAGAAGCTGCTCGTCGCGCACGGCCGCGTCGTCGGAGTGCGCACCGGTGACAAGGGCCGCGGTCGCGACGGCGAGCCGCTCGGCAACTACGAGCCGGGTGCCGATCTTGTCGCGAAGGTGACCGTCCTCGCGGAGGGGACGCAGGGCCATCTCACCGGCATCGCGCTCGACCACTTCGGGCTGCGCGGCAACGAGCCGCAAGTGTGGGAGCTCGGCGTGAAAGAGGTCTGGAAGGTTCCGCGCAAGCTCGACCGCGTGATCCACACGATGGGCTGGCCGTTGCGAACGGCGGCGAAGTACCGCGAGTTCGGCGGCTCGTTCATCTACCCGATGGGTGACGACATGCTCACCATCGGGATGGTGGTCGGCCTGGACTACCGGGACGTCGAGCTGTCTGCGCACGACCTGCTGCAGGAACTGAAGACGCATCCGAAGATCCGCAAGCTGCTCGAGGGCGGCGAACGCGTGGCGTGGGGTGCAAAGACGATCCCGAGCGGCGGCTTCCACTCGTTGCCGACGCGCTTGAGCGCGCCCGGGCTGCTGCTCTGCGGCGACGGTGTCGGGCTCGTCAACATCGCGCGGCTGAAGGGCGTGCACTATGCGATCGAGTCGGGCCGTCTTGCGGCCGAGTCCGCGTTCGCGTCGCTGCAGCGGGGCGCGACGCCGGCGACGGCGCTCGGCTCGTATGACGACGCGATCCGCTCCAGCTTCATCTGGGACGATCTGCACGAGGTGCGCGACGTGCGGCAGGTATTCGGCCGCGGCTTCTTCGTCGGCGGCGCGCTCGCGAGTGCGATGACGGTGTCGAAAGGACGGCTCGCGCCGGGCAAGCTGCAGGCGGAGCCGGATGCGGATCAGCCGCTGCTGCGCACCGATCGCGGCTCGCGCTATCCCGGCCCGGATGGGATCCTTACGTTCGACAAGCTCTCGTCCGTCTTCCTCTCCGGGAACAAGACGCGCGACGACCAGCCGAACCACATCCGCATCGAGCGGCGAGTGCCCCGCGAGCTTGCCGATCTGTGGATCAACATGTGCCCGGCGCACGTGTATGAGCTCGGCACCGAGGGCGGCGACGGCACCGTGACCGTGCAACTCGCGCCCTCGAACTGCGTCCAGTGCGGCGCAATCACCGCGAAGGGCGGACGGCTCACGCCGCCCGAGGGCGGGTCCGGGCCGGAATACACGAACACCTGAGGCGTCGCTTTCGATGCCGACGATAAGAGGCCGTACCGGCTTTGCCGGTGCGGCCGCTCGATTTACAGAGGACTTACGCGTTCTCTCCGGCCTTGGAGGGATCATGTGGGAATGAATCGCCGTCGCTTCGCGGTCCTGGCCGTCGTCCTCGTCTCGGTCAACGTCTTCTTCTGGCTCGCCGGAAGCGGCTTTGCGTACGGCACGGGCGGGATCATCCAGACCTTGCTCGGCGGACGGATGATCCGCGCCGAGGTCGTGTGGCAGGCGCCGGACGGCACCATCCGCGACACCCAGCTCTACCGCGGCGTCGTCACGGCCGTGGTGCCAGGCTCGATCACGCTCCGCGAGCGGGACCGCCCCGCCGACGTCATCCCCGTCGCCCCGGATGCGACGGTGCGGATCGGCGGGCAGGTCGAGACGACGTCGCAACTGAAGCGGGGGATGCGCGTCGTCGTCGCGCGAGGCGCCAACGAGCCGGCGGACACGATCCAGGTCGAGGGTTTCGGCGGCTGACCGTGACAGGGGCAGGGACCGGGGGCGTCCTTCTGCTCGTCGAAGACGACGACGCGATCGGCCGGCTCGTCAAGTCGTACCTCGAGCAGCAGGACGGCTGGCGCGTGCTGTGGCTGCGCACCGGCGAGGAGGCGATCGTCGAATTGCGCCGCCATCCCGTGCGGCTCGTCGTGCTCGACATCGGGCTGCCCGGCGTCGACGGCTTCGAGGTCTGCCGCACGTTGCGCGCCCACTCGAAGGTGCCGATCGTCATGCTCACCGCGCGCGACGAGGAGCCAGACCGCGTCGCCGGCCTCGAGCTCGGCGCCGACGACTACGTCTCGAAGCCGTTCTCGCCGCGCGAGCTCGCCGCCCGCATCAAGGCGATCCTGCGGCGGGCCGAGCACCATGACCCGAGCGAGGTGCTCGTCTCCGGGCCGATCGAGCTGCGCCGCGACGAGCACGACGTCACCGTCGACGGATCCGCGGTCGACCTGACGAGCAAGGAGTTCGACCTGCTCGCCTGCTTCCTCGAGCATCCCGGCATCGTGCTGTCGCGCGAGCGGCTGCTCGATCTCGTCTGGGGGATGACCTACCCCGGCGGCACGAGGACGGTCGACGTCCACGTCGCGCAGCTGCGCCGCAAGCTCGGCAACCCGGAGTCCATCCGCACCGTACGCGGATCCGGGTACAAGCTCGTCGCTGCGTAAGCTTTTGAGCATGACGAGCCTGCGCACGAGGCTCTTCCAGGCGATCGCGCTGATCGTCGTCCTCTGCGTTGGGCTGACGCTCGCGCTCGGCCTGCTGCTGACGCGCCGCGCCGTCGACCGGGCGACGCTCGACGACGTCGCCCATCAGGCGGCGCTCATCGCCGAGCGTGAGCGCGTCGCGGTGTCGCCGTTCACGTACCTGAAACCGCTGCGGCCGTACCTGAAGAGGCAGCACGAGACCTACCGGACGAACGCGGCGGCGCTGCCGACGTCGGCGCAGGACGCGCTGCTGCACAACCTGCCGGCGCAGGGCTCCGTCACGATCGACGGGACCGCGTACTTCTACGCCGCGCAGCCGGTCGAGGGCCAGGCGTTCGTCCTCCTGCGGCCGAAGAGCGTGACGAAGTCGCAGTGGTCGCCCTTCGTGTGGGCGCTGCTGATCGCGGCGCTCGCCGGCGCGTTGCTGGCCGGCGTGGCCGCGCTGCTGCTCGCGCGCCGCATCGCCGGGCCTGTGCACCGGGTGGCCGAGGCGGCGCGCACCCTCGCGCGCGGCACGCGCCCCGAGCCCGTGCCGGTCGAGGGCGCGGCCGAGCTCGCGACCCTGGCTGCCGCCTTCAACGACCTCGCCGAGCAACTGGCGCGCGCGCAGGAGGCGGAGCGGTCGTTCCTGCTCTCGGTCAGCCACGAGCTGAAGACGCCGCTGACCGCGATTCGCGGCTGGGCGGAAGCGCTCGGCGAGGGAGCGGTGGACGCGCACGACGCCGCCGAGACGGTCGCCGCGGAGTCGGCGCGCCTCGAGCGGCTCGTCGGCGACCTCCTCGACCTCGCGCGCATGAACCGCACCGACTTCAGCGTCCATCCGAGCGAAGTCGACCTCGCCGAGGTGGCGGACGACGCCGTTCGGCGCTACCAGCAGCAGGCGACCGCGTTCGGCGTCGACCTCGTCGCGGTGTCGGAGGGGCCTGCCCCTGCGATCGCCGACGCCGACCGAGCGCTACAGGTTGTCTCGAACCTCGTCGAGAACGCGCTGCGGCTGACGCCGCGGGGCGGAGAGGTGCGCGTCGTCACGGCTCCCGGCGTCCTGCGCGTCGAGGACACGGGGCCGGGCCTGCAACCGGAGGAGCGCAGCCGGGCCTTCGAGCGCTTCTATCTGCACGAGCGGTACGGCCGCGAGCGCGCGGTCGGCACGGGTCTCGGCCTCGCGATCGTGAAAGAGTTGACGGAGGCGATGGGGGGCCACGTCGACGTCGCGAGCGAGCCGGACCACCAGACGACCTTCACCGTGCGGCTGCCGGTTCCCGTCGAAGCGGGCATCGACCGCGCCGGCGCTACTTCTTGAGCTTGTTGAGCTCGCTGAACATCTGCATCAGCGCCTTGCTGGACGAGCAGGATGCGATGCCCTGGCCGATCGTGGTCGCGGCCGTGGCGAAGCGGCTCTCGTAGGTGAACACGATGGCCGCCGCCTCCGTCTTGCTGATCTTCGGCGCAGCCGCGTTCAGCGCCGCGACCGTGGCCTGATGGCTCTTCGAGAACGCCACGAGGTCGGCGCCCATCTTCCCGCAGCTGTGCGAGTCCTTCTTGACGATGGCCGCGACCTGTTCGTAGAACGTCACCAGCTGCGAGACGTACGCGTGGGGCGAAGTCGGGCCTTTCGCGCTCGCCTGAAGCGTCCCGACGACGAGCGCTGCCGTGCACAGCGCACCGAGGACGAGAAGCCGTCTCACGCGACGATCGTACGCCCCTCAGACGCTCGCGACAAGGCGTAGGCTCGGGCGCATGTCGGCCCCGACGATCGACGACGTCGAGCGCGCCCGCGGCGTCCTCGCCGGCCGGATCCACCGCACGCCCATGCTCTCCTCGGCCGCGCTCGGCGCGCACCTGAAGGCCGAGCTCTTCCAGAAGACGGGCTCGTTCAAGGCGCGCGGCGCGTTGAACCGCGTCGCCGCGCTCACGCCCGACGAGCGCAGCCGCGGCGTCGTCACCTGGTCGGCGGGAAACCATGCGCAGGCCGTGGCGTGGGCGGCCGCGCAATACGGCGTCGACTGCGTCGTCGTCATGAGCATGCACGCGAGCCCGTCGAAGGTGGCCGCCACGCGCGGTTACGGCGCCACGGTCGATCTCGAGGCGCCCGACCACGCGATCGCGTTCGACCGCGCGATGGCGATCGTCGAGGAGACCGGACGGGTCTTCGTCCACCCGCACAACGACCCGTACGTCATCGCCGGCCACGGGACGCTCGCGCTCGAGATGCTCGAAGACGTCCCCGACCTCGCCACGGTCGTCGTCGGCGTGGGTGGCGGCGGCCTCGTGTCCGGCATCGTCACCGCCCTGGGAGGCCGCGCGCGGATCGTCGCCGTCGAGCCCGAGCAGGCGCAGGCCTTCCGGGCAGGCCTCGAGGCCGGTCACAGCGTCAGGGTCGAGACGAACACCATCGCCGACGGCCTCGCACCCCCCTTTGCGGGAGAGCTGGCCCTCCAGATCTGCCGCGGGGCTGTCGATAGCGTCCTTGTGAGCGAAGACGAAATCGCCGAGGGCATGCGCTTCCTCTATGCCCGTGCGAAGCTCGCCTGCGAGCCCGCCGGAGCCGCCGCGGTCGCGGCGATCCTCGCGGGAAAAGTCGATCTCGCGGATTCGACGGTCGCCATCGTGTCGGGCGGCAACGCGGTAGCCGAGCAGGCCGCTGCTATCCTGGGTGGACGATGAAGGCCGGTATTCATCCCGATTACGTGCTCTCCACGGTGACGTGCTCCTGCGGGAACACGTTCCAGGTCCACTCGACCAAGCCGGAGCTGCACGTCGAGATCTGCTCCCAGTGCCACCCCTTCTATACGGGCAAGCAGAAGCTCGTGGACACCGGCGGACGGGTCGAGCGCTTCCAGCGCCGGCTCGAGCGCGCCGAGCGCGCGAAGCGCAGCTCCAACTAGGCGCACAGTGATGACTGTCGGTGGCCAGGCCGTCCTCGAGGGCGTCATGATGCGCAGCCCCGGGAACTGGGCCGTCGCCGTCCGGACGCCCATGGGCACGATCGCGCAGGTGACGCGGCCGATCGACTCCGCCATGGCGCGCCACTGGGTTCTCCGCCTCCCCGTCATCCGCGGCGTGATGGCACTCGGCGAGTCGCTCGCCATCGGCTTCCGCGCGCTCGCCATCTCCGCGAACTACGCGGCGCAGGAAGAGGGCGCCGATCCCGCCGAGGCCGAGAAGGAGCTCTCGCGCGGCGCGCTCATCTTCGCGTTCGCGATTGCGATCGGATTCGCGGTCGCGCTCTTCAAGGTCACGCCGGGGCTGATCACGGAGGCGCTCCCGATCAAGAGCGGCGGCTGGTTCGTGATCGTCGAAGGCGCTATCCGCGTGTCGATCTTCGTCGCCTACCTCAGCCTGATCTCGCTCCTGCCGGATCTCCGGCGCGTGTTCCAGTACCACGGCGCCGAGCACAAGGCCATCAACGCGTACGAGGCGGGGGAGGAGCTCGACCCCGAGACCGTCCAGCGCTACTCGCTGATCCACCCGCGCTGCGGCACCGCGTTCCTGCTGTGGGTGATGGTGATCGCGGTCTTCGTCTTCGCGTTCTTCGGGCGGCCCGCCTGGTACTGGCTGATCGTCGAGCGCATCGCGCTGCTGCCGTTCATCGCCGGGCTCGCATACGAGCTCATCCGCTTCGCCGGCAAGCACCAGAACCGTTTCGTCATGACCGTTCTCGCGCCGGGCTTGTGGCTGCAGCGGCTGACGACGCGCGAGCCGTCGCTCGAACAGCTCGAGGTGTCGATTCGCGCGCTGCGCGAGGTCCTGGAGCTCGAGGGCACCCGTGTCGGAGAAAATCGCGTGGAGGTGATGGCGTAATGGCGACGGATCGCAAGGCAGAGGTCACGTGGACCGGCAGCCTGCTCGAGGGGAGCGGCACGATCGACTCCTCGACGAGCGGCGCCATCGGCGGCGAGACGGTCAGCTGGAAGGCGCGCTCCACGGACGAGGCAGGCGGCAGCACGAGCCCCGAGGAGCTCATTGCGGCGGCGCACGCTGCGTGCTTCTCCATGGCGCTCTCGGCCGGGCTGTCGAAGGAAGGACATCCGCCGGAGACGCTGCACACGTCGGCCACCGTCACGTTCCAGCCCGGCGAGGGGATCGTGAAGATCGCGCTTCAGGTGAACGGCACGGTGCCCGGCATCGACGCTGCCGCGTTCCAGGCGGCGGCCGAAGGTGCGAAGGCGAACTGCCCGGTCTCGAAGGCGCTCGCCGGCGTGCCCGAGATCACGCTCGAAGCGCGTCTCGCGTAAGCGAGGCCATCAGCTCGAGCTCCGGCTCGTACACGTGCGCCGTCTTCACGTGCAGGACGAGCCGGCCGACCTGCGCGCCGAGCTCGGCCGCGACGTGCGTCTGCAGCGCCGCCAGCTCGACGAGGTTGCCGTAGGCCTTCTTCCCGAAGTCGAGGCTGTGCGCGTAGACGATCAGCTCGACCGCGCCGTCGCGCAGCCAGAAGTCGAGCACGCTGACGCAGGGGATGTACGTCGTGTCCGTGTGCGGCTGGAGCGTCGTGATGGTCGCGTCTCGGCACTCCGGGTTCGCGCGTAGCCGCTCGACCACCCATGCGATCTGGTCGCGCCCGCCGCCCTCGTAGTTGAAGAGCCGCACGGCATAGCTCGCCGCGCCGCCGAGCTCGGGCACGGTCTTCTGCACGAAGAAGTTCTCGTGCATCCACCGCAGCCACTCCGGGTCTCCCAGCTCGCCGATCAACGCGTCGGCGGGATCCGGCTGCGCGACCGCGAGCGTCAGGAGCGCGAGCTCACGCGTGGGTGCGCCGTCCCACACGGCGTCTGAGCCGCGCGCGACGATCCGCCGCGCGACCTCGAGCCACGCATCGCCGAGCGTCGGGGCTTCGACGAGCTCCACGGAAGGAACGCTACCCGTCCGTCCTCGTGACCCCCCAAGACACGTCCGGGGCCAGGCCCCGTTATGGATGTGTGAAGAAAGGCGCACGGGTGGCGGCCACCGCCTATGTACATGAGGCGCACCGATCGAATCGCAACACCGTCGTGACACCGACGTATCGGGGCCTGGCCCCAGTCGTGGCCTGTTGGGCCACTACCCTGTGCGGTGAAACATGGATGCCACGCTGGACAACCTCGTCGACGAGATCGAGCGCAACTACGCGGAGACGCAGACGCGCATGTCCGATCCGACGCTGCACAACGACCGCCGCGAGGCGGCCGACGTTGGACGCCGCCTGAAGGAGCTGGAGGCGCCGCATCGTCTCGCCCAGGAGTGGCGCGCCGCCCGCGACGACCTCGAGGCCGCGCGCGAGGACTCCGATCTGCGCGAGCTCGTGCCCGAGCTGGAGGAGCGCACGACACACCTCGAACAGGAGCTCCGCCGCGCGCTCGTCCCGACCGATCCCGCCGATCGCAAGGACGTCATCCTCGAAGTCCGGCAGGGCGTCGGCGGCGACGAGGCAGCGCTGTGGGCCGGCGACATCTACCGCATGCTCGCCCGCTACGCCGAGCAGCGCGGGTTCAAGGTCGAGGAGCTCGGCTCGAGCCCGAGCGACGGCGGCGGCTACAAAGAGGTCACGTTCGCCATCAAGGGCGACGGGGCCTACTCCATCTTCAAGTACGAGGGCGGCACGCACCGCGTGCAACGCGTCCCCGAGACCGAGAGCCAGGGCCGTATCCACACGTCGACTGCGACCGTCGCCGTCATGCCGGAAGCGGAGGAAGTCGAGATCGACATCGATCCGAACGACCTGAAGATCGACGTGTACCGCTCGACCGGTCCCGGAGGCCAGTCGGTGAACACGACCGACTCCGCGGTGCGCATCACCCACCTGCCGACCGGTGTCGTCGTCTCGATGCAGGACGAGAAATCGCAACTCCAGAACAAGGACAAGGCGATGCGGGTTCTCCGTGCGCGGCTGTACGAACGCGAGCTGGAGCGGCAGCGCGCAGAGCTCGACGCGACGCGGAGCCTGCAGATCGGCACCGGCGCGCGCGCGGAGAAGATCCGCACCTACAACTTCCCGGAGAACCGCGTCACCGACCATCGCATCAAGCTGACGCAGCACCAGCTCGACCGCGTCCTGCAGGGCGAGCTCGAGCCCTTCACCGAAGCGCTGACGGCGGAAGAGCGGCAGCGCGCGCTCGCGTGACCGTTCGCGAGGCCATCGCGGACGCCGAGCAACGTCTCGCCGCCGCGGGGGTCGATACGCCGCGTGTGGATGCGGAGCTGCTCGTCGCACACGTGCTCGGCGTCTCGCGCACGCAGCTCTACGCCGACCTCGACCGCGAAGTCCACGGGCTCGAGCCGCTGCTCGTGAGACGGGAGCATCGCGAACCGCTCGCGTACGTCCTCGGCGATTGGGGCTTCCGCCGGCTGACGCTGAAGACCGACGCGCGTGCACTTGTTCCGCGGCCCGAGACGGAGGTCGTCGTCGAACGCGCGCTGGCGCTGCTCGACGGGATGCAGGAGCCGCGCGTCCTCGACGTCGGTGTCGGCTCCGGCGCGATCGCGCTCGCGCTCAAGGACGAGCGCCCCGACGCGCACGTGACCGGCGTCGACGAGTCGGAGGCGGCGCTCGCGCTCGCGCGCGAGAACGCGGACCGGCTCGGCCTCGACGTCGACCTGCGCTTCGGCGGTTTCGAGGCGGCGGAGGACGGCTGGGACCTCGTCGTCTCCAACCCGCCGTACGTCGACACGCTCGACGGCCTCCAGCCGGAGCTGCGCTTCGAGCCCGAGATGGCGCTCGTCGGCTCGGGCCTGCACGAGCGGCTCGCCGAAGGTGCCCGCACGCGCGCCCTCGTGCTCGAGGTCGGCGCGGGCCAGGCAGAGCAGGTCGCTGCGGTGCTCGAGGCACTCGCATACAGAAACGTCAGGATTACGGCAGATTTGAGCGGGATTGCAAGAGTCGTGGAAGGAGAACGTTGAACACGGTGCATGCAGCCGTCGCCGCACTCCGCGCGCGTCGGCCGGTGATCCTGCCGACGGACACGGTCTACGGCCTGTGCGCTTTGCCGTTCCGGCCCGAGCCGGTCGAGCGCATCTTCCGCCTGAAGGGGCGGGACCGGTCGAAGCCGATCGCCCTGCTGGCGGCCGATCTCGATGCGCTCCTGCACGTGCTCCCCGAGCTCGACGCGACGCTGACCGAAGGCTTGCTGCCGGGGCCGTACACGCTCATCGTCCCGAACCCGTCCCGACGCTTCCCCTGGCTCACGGGCGACAATCCGACGGCGATCGGTGTCCGCATCGCGGAGCTGCCACCAGAGGCGGCGGAGGTGCTGCGCGAGGTGGGCGTGGTGTGCGCGACGAGTGCGAACGCGGCGGGCGGGCCGAATCCGCGCCGGGTTCAGGACATCCCGGAGGAGATCCGGAATGCGTGCGGTGCCGTCATCGACGCCGGCGAGCTACCGGGCACGCCGTCGACGGTGCTCGACCTCACCGGCGATGAGCCGCTTGTGTTGCGCGAAGGCGCAGCGCGACAGTAGCCTGGCCGACGTTCCCGGCGGCGTCATACGCCTTCACCACGAGGTTGAAGCTCCCCTTGGGCAGGATCGCGAGCGAGAACGTGTACGGCGCCGCGTAGTCGGTCCCGATGAGGACGCCGTTCGCATACAGCTCGACCTTGGCGACGCCGACGTCGTCGGTCGCCTGGGCGATGAGCATCCCGTTCGCGACCGATGCGACGCTCACCGTGGGCGCGGTTGTGTCGGGGCATGGCGTCAGCGTCCCTGCGCGCGCCGCGGCCATCGCGGTCCGCACGGGGTCGAGCGACGACTTCGGCGTCCCGTCGGCGTAGAAGAGCCCCGACTGCCAGCCGGGGAGCCCGGCCTCGTCCTCGACGTGGAAGAGCATGATCCCGACGACGTTCGGCTGGCACATCGCGAGCTTGATCGCCTGGATGTAGTAGGCCGCCTGCGTCGTCTCGTCCACGGGCTTCGCAGCCGCGACCTCGTGGCCGGTGTAGTTCGGCGCCTCGTTCGGCGGTATGACGGATTCGACGCCGTACTCGCCGTACACGATCGGCAGCGTCGAGCCGGGCTGAGCCGTGCCGTCGAAGGCCTGGCCGAGCGCGGCGACGAGCGTCGGATAGTCGCCCTCGGTGATCGTGGTCGAGTTCGGGTGCGACATGCTCGGCGGCATCGAGGAGTTGTCGCCGTAGATGTGCTCGTCGAAGACGTCCATGATCGGCCGCGTTCGCTTGCTCGCCCGGTACGCGCGGCCCATGTCGCGGATGAACACGATGGGCGAGTGGGAGGGACGGTTCTTCGGGTTGTCGGTCCCGTGCGAGTCGAGCGCCCCGCCGATGACGGTCACGTTCGGCCGGACGGCCTTGATGGAGTCGTAGGTGTCCGCGAGCAGCGCCTCGTAGGCGGTCGCCGCGATGTCGGCGCCCCGCGTGTCGAACTGCGGCTGCCAGTAATAGGACGAGTTGGGCTCGTTGCCGACGATGAACGTCGTGACGCTCGGGAGCGCGAGGACGACGTTTTGCGCGAAGGTCGCGAACTCCGACTGGAGGATCGGATCCTCCGGCGCCTGGATCGAGTTCACGTTGTAGATCGAGACCACCGGCCTGATCCCGCGCGCCTCGGCGGCGGCCGCCGCGTTCCGGAGCTTCGCGGCGATGATCGGATCGAGCTGCGTGTTGCCCGACACCCACTGCGCCGTCATGCGGATCGAGTCGAAGCCGGCCTGCTGGGCGAGGTTCATCTGCGTGGTCGGGTCGCCCCAGACTGCGCCGTCCTCGGCGGCCCCAATGAAGAGGTTGGGGCCGGCGAACGCGGCAGGCGTGAAGACGAGGGCGGTCGCGAGGACCGCGAGAAGTCGGAGGACGCCCACCTCCTGTCTATCGGCCTGAACTCGTGATCGCTGGAGGACTGGTTACCATCCTCCCGATGGCGCTGGCCCAGGAGACATTCGAGCACCTGAAGACCGCGGGCCTCGCGGACGTCGATCCCGACATCGCATCGCTTCTGACGAGGGAGCTGGAGCGCGAGCGGGGGCAGCTGGAGCTGATCGCGTCCGAGAACTTCACCTGGCCGGCGGTGTTCGAGGCGGTCGGGTCGGTGCCGACGAACAAGTACGCCGAGGGGTATCCCGGACGCCGCTACTACGGCGGCTGCGAGGTCGTGGACGAGATCGAGGAGCTCGCGATCGACCGCGCGAAGGCGCTGTTCGGCGCCGAGCACGCCAACGTCCAGCCGCACGCGGGCGCCCAGACGAACATGGCGGTGTACGCGGCCACGATGGAGCCCGGCGACACGCTCCTGGCGCTACGGCTCGACCAGGGCGGCCACCTGACGCATGGTCACAAGGTCAACTTCTCCGGCCGGCTCTACAACGTCGTCCATTACGGAGTCTCGCGCGAGACGATGACGGTCGACTACGACGAGGTGCTGCGCCTGGCGAAGGAGGCGCGGCCGAAGGTGATCGTCTGCGGCGGCTCCGCGTATCCGCGCACCGTCGAGGCCGACCGATTCCGCGCGATCGCGGACGAAGTCGGCGCGCTGCTGCTCTGCGACATGGCGCACTTTGCCGGGCTCGTCGCCGCCGGTCTCGTGCCGAGCCCGGTCGAGCATTGCGACTTCGTCTCGTCGACGACGCACAAGACGCTTGCCGGTCCGCGCGGCGGTTTCGTCCTCTGCCGCGAGGAGCACGCGAAGGCGCTCGACAGCGCGGTGATGCCGGGCATGCAGGGCGGCCCGCTCATGCACACGATTGCGGCGAAGGCGACGTGCTTCCACATCGCGATGTCAGACGCCTTCCGCTCCTACCAGTCGCAAATCCGCGCGAACGCCGACGCGCTCGGCGAGGCGCTGCTGGAAAGCGGGCTCGAGCTCGTCACCGGCGGCACGGACACCCATCTGCTGCTCATCGATCTGCGTGCGTCCGACTGGACGGGCAAGGACGCGGAGGAGCGCCTCGCCGAGGCGAACGTGACGGTCAATCGCAACACCGTCCCCTTCGACGAGCGCTCGCCCTTCGTGACCTCGGGCGTGCGCGTCGGGACGCCGGCCATGACGATGCGCGGCTTCGACGAGGACGACTTCCGCGAGACCGGCCGCATCATCGCGGAGGCGCTGGTGGAGTCGCCCGACATCGACGCCCTGCGCTCACGCGTCGCCACGTTGTGCAAGAAGCGGCCGCTCTATCCCGGCTGGCGCGGCTACACGAGCTTCCGGTGATCGAGACGCGTCGCCTCACCGTCGTCGAGCACCCGCTGGTCCAGCACAAGCTGAGCTACCTGCGCGACAAGGAGACTCCGACCGTCCACTTCCGCAAGCTCGCGAACGAGATCACGCTGCTGCTCACGTACGAGGCGACGAAGGAGTTCTCCACCGAGGACTACGACATCGAGACGCCGCTCGAGCCGATGACCGCGCAGCGCATCTCCGGGAAGAAAGTCGCGGTTTGCCCGGTGCTGCGCGCCGGTGTCGGGATGCTGGACGGCGTGCTCTCGCTCGTGTCGAGCGCGCGCGTCGGGTTCATCGGCATGTACCGCGACGAGGAGACGCTCGAGCCGGTGCAGTACTACTCGAAGCTCCCGAGCGATCTCGCCGACCGCGACGCGATCGTGCTCGATCCGATGCTCGCGACGGGGCACTCGAGTGCGGCGGCGATCGACGCGGTGAAGGAGGCAGGTGCGCAGTCGGTGACGCTCGTCTGCATCGTCGCCGCTCCGCCCGGCGTCGAGCACGTGCACGAGCGGCATCCGGACGTGCACATCGTGTGCGCCGCCCTCGACCGCGGGCTCGACGAGCGCGGCTACATCGTCCCGGGCCTCGGCGATGCGGGAGACCGGCTCTACGGCACGAAATAACCCATGATGATCGGTGCCGCCGCCGCGCACTACGACGTCCTCGACCAGCTCGACCAGCACCTGCAGGTCGTGTGGGGCGCGCTCGTCGCCCTCGTCATCGTCGTCCTGCTGACGCCGGCGGTGGGCGGGATGGCTCGGCTCCTCGGCGCGGTCGACGCGCCCGGAGGCCGGCGGCTCAACCGCAGCCCGATCCCGCGGCTCGGCGGGCTCGCCCTCTTCCTCGGCATCTTCGTGCCGGCGCTCGCGTTCCTGCACCTCGGCCACCAGACGCGTGGCCTGCTCCTCGGCTCGGCGGTCGCGGTGACCGTCGGCGCGGTCGACGACTTCCGCGGGCTGCGCTGGTTCGAGAAGCTCGCCGGCCAGGTGCTCGCGGCCTCCATCCCCGTCGGGTTCGGGGTCTGGGTCGACCGCTTCACGTTCCCGGTGATCGGCATCCACACGCTGCCGGCGTGGGTCGGCATGCCGCTGACCGTGATGTGGATCGTCGCGATCATGAACATGGTCAACTTCCTCGACGGGCTCGACGGGCTCGCTGCAGGCGTCGCCGCGATCGCGGGCGGCACGTTCGCCGTCATCGCGCTTTCGCTCGGGAAGCCTGACGCAGCCGTGCTGTCGGCGATCGTGCTCGGCGCGTCGCTCGGCTTCCTGCGGCACAACTTCTATCCCGCGCGGATCTTCATGGGCGACTCCGGCGCGCTTCTGCTCGGCTTCGTGCTCGCCGCCGTGTCGGTGCAGGGCTTGCTGAAGACGGCGGCGACCGTGGCCCTGTTCTTCCCGCTGCTCGTGCTCGCCGTCCCGATCGTGGACACGACGTTCGTCGTCGCGCGGCGGCTGAAGCACGGCGAGCGGGTGTTCGAGGGCGACCAGGCACATCTGCACCATCGCTTCCTGCGTCGCGGGTTCTCGCAGCCGCAGGCGACGATGACGATCTGGGCCTGGTGCCTGTCCCTCGCCGCCGCGGCGCTCGGCACGCGCTTCCTGCCGATTCATGCGCACGGCAAGTGGCACGTGTGGCCGACGATCGGCGCAGCCGCGATCGCGTTACTCGCGCTTTCGATCTCCGCTTACGTCGTGTACGTGCTCGAGATCATCAAGATCGCGAACCCGTACCAGCGGCGGCGCGAGCCCGGCGACCCGTTGCGGAAGGCCTCCTGAGGCCAAAAGGCCGGTACTTAGTACCGGCACGAGAGTGTCACGACTCTCATTCGAGTCGCTCAACCTCGCGGGCGATCTCGTGACACAGACGTCCAGGTACCTAGAGGCTTGATGTGAAAGTCGGGCGGGTTGCGCAGGGACCCGCGGCTTGGCGGAGAAGGGCTTCCAGACCTGTGTCCC
>Ga0307373_10006260_pt1 | contig 19027 bp, 14 predicted proteins | sample OX2MG_FD_202534 | JGI IMG/M metagenome (GOLD analysis project Ga0307373, IMG submission 202534) | Soil microbial communities from Risofladan, Vaasa, Finland - OX-2 | ecosystem: Environmental > Terrestrial > Soil > Coastal area > Acid sulfate soil | place: Finland: Risofladan, Vaasa | collected...
GTGCCGCCCACCGCCCGCCCCGTTCCTGCCCCGCGCCACTCCCCCGCGCCTGCGCCGTCGCCCCCGCCTCCGCGTCTGCCTGTTCCCTTGTCCACCGCCGGGCAGAAGCGGATGCCAACGTCAAAGCGACCATCGGGAGCGCTCCCCGCAGACCCGAATCCGCCAAGTGCCCGCCACGGCAGTGGCTACCAGACGCGGCAGGACTGCGCTCCCGCAGTCATCGGATCGCTGGGCCCGCAGTGGAAGGCCGCGGCAAACTCCGGCATGTTGGTCACCACCCCCAACACGCGGAACTTGCCGGGCGAGTGCGGATCGGTCTTGGCCGAGGCCTCCGCCGCCTGCGGCCGCGCGTTCTCGCAGAACACCCGCGCGAAGGCGAGAAAGAAGCGCTGCTCCGGCGAGTAGCCGTCCACCGCCGCCCGGTCGGCCGGGGTGAGCGCCGCCTCCATCGCCATATAGGCGATGCGGGCGCCCGCGTTGTCCGCCCCGTTCTCGCCCAGCGTGAGTTGGCCATTGAGGTGCACGCCCGCCACCGGGCTGTAGAGCGAGTACTGGTGCACCAGGCACATCGCCCGCACCTTGAACGCCGTGCTGTCGGCCGAGGTCCACCAGTCCCGCAGATCCCCTTGCCCGTCGAATTGCCGTCCCTCGTCGTCGAAGCCGTGGCTCATCTCGTGCCCGATCACCACCCCGATGCCGCCGAAGTTGCTGGCCAGGTCGCGCTGGGGATCATAGAAGGGCGGCTGCAGGATGCCCGCCGGAAAGGTGATGGTGTTGCGGTTGGGGGTGTAGTTGGCGTTCACCGTGGGCGGGGTCATGTTGAAGCGCGTCCGCACAAAGGGCCGCTGCAGGTCCCGCATCGAGCGCGCCCAGTTGAACGCCGCCACCCGCCGCTCGTTGCCATAGAAGTCGTCCCGCTTCACCGCCAGCGCGCTGTAGTCGCGCCAGTGGTCGGGATACCCGATCATGTTGCTGATCTGGTCGAGCTTGGCGATCGCCTGCCGCTGGGTCGGGGCCGACATCCAGCTCAGGCTCTGGATGTCCTTGCCCAGCGCGGCCTCGAGCTGGTGCACCATCAACAGCATCTTCTGCTTGGCGCTGCCTCCAAACGCCGCTTTGACGTAGAGCTGGCCCACCTCCTCGCCCAGCCCCCGGTCCGCCGCCGCCGAACAGCGGTACCAGCGCGGCTGGTTCTGCAGCGTGCCCCGCAGGGTGTGGTCAAAAAAGTCGAAATCGGCCTGCACAAATGGAGCCGACAGCTCCGTCGCCCCGGCGTGCACCACCTGCCAGCGCAGGTAGGTCTTCCAATCTGCCAGCGGCACCGTTCTCAGCTCGAGATCGAGCGCGTGGTAGAAGGCGGGCGAGCCCACAATCACCGTCGCCATCAGGGGCGCCTGCACCCCGGCGAAGTAGGCTTGCCAGTCGAAATCCGGCGCCATGGACTCGAACTGCGCCAGGCTCATCTTGTGGTAGGTCAGCCTGGGGTTGCGCATTTGGACATTGGTGAGCGAGGCCTTGGCCAGCGCCGTCTCGATCGCCAGCACCGTCTGCGCCTCCGTCCGTGCCCGCCCCGCTGGGTCGCCCACCAGCTCCATCATCTTGGCGATGTGCGCCAGGTAGGCGGCGCGGATCGCCACCGTATGCGGGTCGGTCTTGGTGTAGTAGTCGCGCGGCAGCGTTGTCCCGCCCTGCCCCAGGTGCCCCAGTACCAGGTTCGAGTCCTTGGCGTCGGGCCCGGAGCCAAAGCGGAACAGCCCCCCCTCGCCCGCCAGGTGCAGCCGGGCCACCTCCGCCGCCAGCCCGCGCTTGCTGCGCAGCGCGGCGATTTTCGCTAGCTCGGGCCGCAGCGGCCCTGCACCCAGCGCGTTGACCGCGCTCCGGTCCATGCACGCGGCGTAGAAGTTGCCCACCTTCGCGGTCATCGCATCCGGGTGCGGCGCGGCCACCGCCGCCGCCAGAATCTTGCGCAGCTCCTGGTGGTTGGCCTGGCCCAGCTCCCCAAAGCTGCCCCAGCGCGACTGGTCGGCGGGAATTGGGTTCGTCGCCATCCAGTTGCCGCAGGCGTACTGGTAAAAGTCGGTGCAGGGGTTGGCGTGGGTGTCCATCGCGCCCATGTCCACGCCGTGCGGGGCTTGCTGGGCGGCGACCGGAGCGGCGAGGTTCAGTGCGAGCAAGCCCGCGCCCAAGAGAATTGCGGCAATACGACTGCGCATAGCTGGCAGTGTAGCGCCGTCCGCCTTGGCTGGCGAATCTTCTTCAGCCACGCTTAACCCCGCCTGCCGATATTCTGGATAAGGCTGCCGTCCTTCCCCCATACCCGACGCGCCCCCAGGATGGAAATGCGACTCGTTCGAACTCTGTGTCTCCTCGCCCTTGCCCTCGCGACCGCCGGCCCCGCCGCCGCCGCCCCAGCACCCCAGTCGGCCCCCTCCCCGAAGGCCCCCTCCGCCACACTGCGCGGCCAGGTGCTCGACCCCTCGGGCGCCGCCGTCGCCCACGCCCAGGTCACCCTTATCGCTGCCACCGGCCTCACCCGCCAGGCCGCGACCGATGCCCAAGGCGGTTTCATCCTGCCCCAACTTCCCCCCGGCACCGCCCAGTTAGTGGTCACCGCCGCTGGCTTCGCTCCCTTCCAGCGAACCGTCCCGGTCGGCGGCGCCAGCGCCCCACCGCTCGCCATCCACCTCAAGCTCAGCACCAGCCAACAGGTGGTCTCGGTCAGCGCCCAGGCCGCGCAGGTGAATCTCCAGCCCGCCGACCGCGCCGCCGCCGTCACCCTCGCCGGCCGCGCCCTGCAGAGCCTCTCCGACGACCCCGACCAGTTGCAGACCGACCTCGCCGCCCTCGCCGGTCCCTCCGTCGGCGATGCCGGCGGCGCCGTCTACATTGACGGCTTCACCCGCGGCGACATTCCCCCCAAGTCCGCCATCAGCTCCATCCAGGTCAACAACAACCCCTTCTCCGCCCGTTTCAACCGCCTCGGCTACGGCCGCATCGAGATCGAGACCAAGCCCGGCTCCCAGTCCCTCCACGGTCAACTCGAGTACGACGGCAACAGCTCTCCCTTCAATGCCTTGAACCCGTTCCTCGCCGCCACCGGCACCCCTCCGCCCCCCTACCATTCCAATATCTTCAGCGCCGACGTCGGCGGTCCGCTGGGCAAGTCCATCTCCTGGTTCCTCGCCGTCGAACGGCGCGACATCAACAACCTCAGCGTGGTCAACGCCCAAGTTCTCAGCCCCACCCTCGCCCCCCAGCCCTTCGTCGCCACCCTCGCCAACCCCAACCGCCGCACCGCCATCACTCCCCGCTTCGATCTCCAACTCACCCCCTCCAATGTCCTCACCGCGCGCTACGAAGACCTGCAATGGTCACAGATCGCCAACGGCGTCGGCGGCCTCGCCCTCCCCTCGCAGGCCTTCGACCGCAGCTCCCATCGCCACAACCTCCAGGTCGGCGACACCCAACTCCTCGGCCCCAGCACCGTCAACCGCCTCCGCTTCCAGTTCCTCGACTTCCACGACAACAATGCCGCCGAGGGCTCCGGCCCCACCCTGCGGGTGCTGGGCGCCTTCATCGGCGGCGGCAACAACAATGGCACCTTCCAGCGCCACGAAATGCACAACGACCTGCGCGACGACCTCGCCCTCACCCGCGGCGCCCACCAACTCGAGTTGGGCGGCGAAGCCAACGACGTCAACCGCACCGAATCCGACACCTCCAACTACAACGGCACCTTTGTCTTCCCCTCGCTCAACGTCTACCAGGCCACCCTCGCCGGCCTGCAGCAGGGCCTTACCATGCCCCAACTCCTCGCCGCCGGCGACGGCCCCAGCCAGTTCACCCTCACCGCCGGCGCCCCCTCCGCCCACATCAACCGCCTCGCCGCCGCCGTCTACCTCCAGGACGCCTGGCAGTTGCGCCCCAACCTGGTGGCCAACTACGGCCTCCGCCTGGAGACCGAAAACATGGTCCACGACCACGCCGACTGGGCCCCCCGCCTCGGCCTCGCCTGGGGCCTCGGCCGCGGCCCCTCGCCGCCGACCGTGCTGCGCGCCGGCCTGGGCATGTTCTACCGCCGCCTCGACGACGACCAGATGATCGTCGTCGCCCACCTCAGTGGCCTCAACCAGCGCCAATACAGCGTCCCCGCGCCCAGCTTCTACCCCAGCGTCCCCGACGCCGCCACCCTGGCCGCGCTCGCCTCCGCCTCCCCCACCACCTACAGCTATTCCCCCAGCCTGCAGGCCCCCGACACCTTGACCGCCAGCGTCAGCCTGGAGCGCCAATTGGGTCACAACGGATCCCTCTCGCTCAGCTTCCTCCACTCCCGCGGCCAGCACCAGTTCTTCACCAACGACATCAACGCTCCCTTGGCCGGCACCTACAACCCCGCCCTTTCCGCCAGCGCCATCCGCCCCTTTGGCGCCGCCGCCGGCAATATTTACCAGTACCAGTCCGCCGGCATCTTCCGCCAAAACCAACTTACCCTGAACTTCAAGCTCCACCCCAGCGACGGCCTCTCCCTCTCCGGCTATTACAGCTTCAACGACGCCCACTCCGATTCCGCCGGCGCCGACAGCTTCCCCTCCAATCCCTTCAACCTGCTCGCCGACTACGGCCGCGCCCCCTACGGCGTCCGCCACCGCGTCTTCCTCAGCGGCAACTTCAACCTCCCCTGGGGATTCGCCGCCAGCCCCTTCCTGGTGGCGCAATCCGGCCAGCCCTTCAGCCTCGTCCTCGGTGAAGACCTCTTCGGCACCGGCCAGCAAAATGCCCGGCCCTCTTTCGCCACCGCCTCCACCCCTCTCGCCGATGTCCTGACCACCCCCTTCGGCGCTTTCAACCTCCACCCCTCCCCCACCGACGCCATGATCCCGCCCAACACCCAGGTCGGCCCCGCCGCCTTCGCCATCAATCTGCGCCTGACCCGCATCTTCAATCTCGGCGGCGCCGCCCCCGGCAGCGGTGCGAACCAGGACGCACGTTATCAACTCAGCCTCGGCGTCGAGGCCCGCAACCTGCTCAACCGCGTCAATCTCGCTCCCCCGGTCGGCAACCTCAACTCGCCCCTGTTCGGCCAGTCCATCGGCCTGATGGGCGGCGAATACTCCGCCGGCGCCGCCAACCGCCGCGTTGATCTGCTCGCCACCTTCAGCTTCTAGGCCCCAGTGCAGGCTTGGGCGCCGCCTTGGGCTGCGCGCAGCTCTTCTCCAAAAACAAATAGGGCAGGCAAGCCAGAGGCGCTTGCCTGCCCTGGGGCCCTGCCCCGAAACCCGGCCTAATTTTCCGGGCTGGGCTCGTGCAGGTGGTTGCAGAACTCTGTGATCGTGGTTCCGCTCAGCGACAGGAAGCCGCGCGCCACCAGCGGCGTCCCCACCGCCAAGTTGGCCACGGTCGTGCTGGTCAGCGTCTGCCCGTCGAAGACGGTGCTGGCGTTGGTGTCCACCGTCAGCGTGCTCAGGTTGGCAAATTTGGCAAAGCTGGTGTTGGCGTCCAGCAGCAGGCTGATCACAAAGCCGCTGCTGCTGCCGGTCTGCACCGCCGCCGAGGTCAACCCGAACGGGTTCACCGCCGCCGGCCGCACCTCCGTCGCCAGCACCGTGCCGGTGCCCGACTTGGTGCCGGCCACCCACACTCCCTGTCCCGGGAACACCTGGGTCGCGTCAAAGTTCGCCAAGCCGGCGGTTTGCGCCGTCAGCGTGTCCTTGAACAGAGTGCCGCTATTCACCTGAACCGTAAGCGCTTGGCCCAGGCTTGCTTCGCGCACGCTGTCCCGCACCACCATGGTGAACGAGGTCAACACGTTGTTGCTGTCCAACGTCACCGCGGTGACGATGCCGCCGTCCACCCGGCTGTTGTCGTCCACCGCACTGCCGCCGTTGGCGTTCTCCACCGACAGCACGGTCATGGTGCCGTCGCTGTTGAGCCTGTCCTCGCTGTGGATCTCCGTTCCCGCCTGCAGCGAGGCCAGCGTCATGCTGTCGCCGAATTCGGTTGCGCTGGTCACGTTCAGGGTCACGCTCAGCCCGGTGTCGTCGGTGGTCAGCGTGATCGTGCTCTTGCTGGTGTCCACCGCCGAGACGGTGCCGTTGATGTCAATATCGCGCTCGTCGTCGCTCTCGCCCTCGATCTTCGCCGCCGCCGCCGAGATCACCGGCGTGAAGGTCACCACGCTGCCCGTCAGGTCGAGCGATTTCTGCAGGTCGAAGTCGAAGCGGATGTCGGTGGCGGCGGTGCTGTTCACCACCAGCGCCGGGTTCAGCGTGATCGTCGCGGTGGCGCTGGCCGCCGGGATGGTGGTGTTGGCGGTCACCGGCTGGCCGCTGACCGGGTCAATGTAGGTGATCTTCGCCGCGCTCACCGTCAGGCTCAGGCTGGTGTAGGTGCCCTGGGGCAGCGCATGGTCGTCGAGCGGCGCGCGAATGCCGCCCAGGTGGGTCAGCTCAATCGGCCGCGGCTGGTTCAGCAACTGCACCGTGCCGCTCGCGCTGGTGACGCTCACCGCCGACACCGTCACCAGCGCCGCCAGCACGCTGCTCATCGGCGCATCGCCGGCGGTGACCATCGCCGGGCTCGAACCGGCCGGGCTGGGATTGTTGCTGCTGGTGGGACTGCTGCCGCCGCAGGCGCCCAGGACGGCGGCGGCGGCGAGCAGCGCGGCCAGGGAACTGTTACGCGTGAAATGTGATTGCTTCAAGCCTTGGTACATGGACCGGACCTCCAATGGTTCTGTTCAACCCGGCTGCCGCCTATTCCACTCTGGCCCGTGCCCAAAAACTTATTCGGGCCAGAGTGGAGGCACTCGGGTATTACAGTTTTCTGAGCACGCCGCCTTCCACTCTGGTCCACTCTGATCCAGAAGGAGATGCCCCCCGTTCCGGGCCGAATCGCGCCCGCGAAGCCCGCCGGAAAGGGTAGAAATTACCGGTCTGGTCGGTGGATTTGTTATACTCACCCGCTCGGAGGTCCACGTATGCCCGACGCCGCCAACCTGCTCCACGCCGCCTGGAATGACATCGAGCTGGAGTCGCTCAATCCACTCATCCAGCGCCATTTTGTCGTGGGAGGCGAGGTCATGCTGGCTCGCATCCTGATGAAGAAGGGCGCCGTAGTGCCGCTTCATAGCCATCATAACGAGCAAGTCACCTGGGTGCAGGAGGGCGCGCTGCAGTTCCAGATCGACGGCCGCGAGGTGGTCGTGCGCGCCGGCGAGGTGCTCTGCATCCCGCCCCACATGCCCCACGCCGCCCTGGCCCTGGAAGACACCGTGGACATTGATGTCTTCACCCCCCCGCGCGCCGACTGGATCGGCAAGACCGACGCCTACCTGCGCGGCGGAGACCAGAAGTAGCGTGCGCCTCCGCCTCACCTTCATCGGCCCCCCCGGCAGCGGCAAGGGCACCCAGGCCAAGCTGCTCCGCCAGCGCGGTTTCCTGCACGTCTCCAGCGGCGACATGCTGCGTGCCGAGATCGAGGCCGGCAGCGAGCGCGGCCGCGCCATCGCCGCCACTGTCGCCTCCGGCGGCCTGGTGGCCGACGAGGTGCTGTACGAGGTGGTCGGCGCCTTCCTCGCCCGCCACCCCGACGAGTCTATTGTGCTCGACGGCTACCCTCGCACCCTCGCCCAGGCCCGCCACCTCGCCCAACTCCACCTCGACGCCGCCGTCTTCTTCGAGGTCTCCGACGACGTCCTGCTGCGCCGCCTCGGCGACCGCGTCATGGGCCCCGACGGCACCATCTACGATCTCCAGCTCCACCCCCCGCCCCCTGGCCTTGCCGTCACCCGCCGCCCCGACGACGACCCCGCGGTGCAGAAAAAGCGCCTCGCCACCTACCGCGCCCAAGAGGCCGAGCTGCGCGCCTTCTACCAGGCCGCCGGCCTCGCCCACCCCATCCACGCCGAGCTCCCCCTTGAGCAGGTTCAAACCCAAGTCAACGCCCTGGTAGACTGCCTCACCGCCCCCGCCCCCAAGCGCTAGCCCACTACCGCTGGCAGGATACTAGCCTGTGCGCCTTTGGTGCAAAGTGGTGCATAATCAGTTCATGGCAGAAGGCAAGACCATCCACCGCCAAACGGTGTCGTTGCCTGCCCACACCGCGCGTCGCGTCAAGGCCCTGGCCCGCTCCAAGGACATCAGCACCAGCCGCCTGCTCTGCCGCCTGGTGGAAGAGGGCCTGGAGGCCGAAGAGCGCCAGCGCGCCCAATTCTTCGAGTTGGCCAAGCGGTTCCGTAGCGCCACCGAACCTGAGGAGGCGGCGCGCCTCGGCGATCAGCTCGGGCGCATGGTGTTTGGCGGCTGATGCCCCGCATCGCGACTTGGGACGAGCTTCCGTCGGCCATCCGCGATCACCTCGTCCTGCGCATGCGCGACCGCGCCATCCGCACCGCCGACCTCGACCAGCTTCGCGCCTGGCTCCGGACCGAGCCGGCGGTTCCCGACGGCGACTGGTACAAGGACTTTGGTTCGTTCAAGATTTGCGGCGAGGGCAGCTACCCGAAGACATTCCTTATTGCCGGCCAAGCCGCCAAAGGGAAACGGCTATAGACCAACGTCCACCGTAGCGAAGCTCACATCGGCCCCATATACTCCACGTGGCACCACGTTCCCAGCCGGGTGTTGTAGGCGATGTACCAACCAATCTGGTCGGGATCGTTGTAGAGCACGATGTCGTCGTTGTCCCACAGCCAGTCGTTGCAGAACCCGACATCCACCGGCGCCACGATAAAGACGAAGCCGCCGAACCAGAAACGGCTGGGGCCGCCCCCGCCCAAGCGCCAGATCCAGTCGCGCCCCAGCGGGCCGGGGAAGTGGCCATGGGGCCAGGGATGCCTCAGCCGGTAGCGCGGATCGTTGGGCGTGGCGCGCCCCACCCAGATGTTGCCCCGCTCGTGCACGTGCGGCGCCGCCGGATGCCCGGGCATGTCCGGACGCCCCGTCCGCTGGGCGGGTGCGCCGGGACGACGCTTGGGCGGCGGTGAGGGAATATAGCCCCCGCCCACCCCCGGCGCGCTCCCCCGCCCCCTCTGGGCCTGGCTGGGCGCGGTCTTCTGCGTCTGCGACGGTGTCCTCGACTGGGTCTTCGACTGCGTGGACTGCCCGCCCCGCCGCTGCTGCGCGGCCAGGGGCAATCCTGTGACCGCCAAGCCCGCCATGAGCAACTTCACGATCCGCATGGGCTGGTCCTCCTCAATTGCTTGGATGCAAGTTTCCTGCCCCCTCCGCCACCGCCGCGCTTGACAAACCGGCGGCCAGTGCCGCACTCTCCATTCATTTCCATTTCCAGGAGGAAGCGTGGCCATGACGTCGGGACATAACGGGCGGTGGTGCCGGGTAGGAGCGGTGCTGGCGATGTTGGCGCTGGGAGCGGCAACGCTTCCGGCCGGAGCCCAGGGCCGCGGCCCCGGGTCGGCGGCACCGGCCGCTCCCGGCCCCCTGGGCGCCATGACCTGGCGCTTCGTCGGCCCCTACGGCAACCGCGCCGCCGCCGCTGCGGGCGCCCCCGGCGACCCGGCGGTCATGTACGTCGGCGCCGCCTCCGGCGGCGTCTGGAAGACCGAAAACGGCGGCGTCAACTGGAAGCCGGTGTTCGACCACGAGAATGTCTCCGCCATCGGCGCCCTCGCCGTCGCCCCCTCCGCCCCCAACGTCGTCTGGGCCGGCACCGGCGAGCCCTGGCTCATCCGCGCCTTCTACCCCATGGGCGACGGCGTCTACAAATCCACCGACGCCGGCGGCCACTGGCAGCACATGGGCCTCGACGCCACCGGCCACATCGGCCGGATCGTGGTGGACCCGCACAACCCCCAGCGCGTCTTCGTCTGCGCCCTCGGCCAGCTCTTCAAGGCCCAGCCCGAGCGCGGCGTCTACCGCACCGAGGACGGCGGCCGCACCTGGCAGCTCGTGCTCGGCCCCAACCCCGACACCGGCTGCAGCGACCTCGCCATCGATCCCAGCGATCCCAACACCCTTTACGCTGGCATGTGGCAGTTGCGCGTTTACCCCTGGAAGATTGACAGCGGAGGCCCCGCCGGCGGCATCTACGTCACCCGCGACGGCGGCGCCACCTGGCGCAAGCTCGCCGGCCACGGCCTCCCCCCCGCCGCCCACGCCGTGGGCAAGGTCGCCGTCGCCATCGCCCCCAGCAACCCGCAGCGCGTCTACGCCCTGGTGCAAGACACGCAGCCCTCGCTCTACACCTCCCGCGACGGCGGCGCCACCTGGACTCTGGTCAGCCACGACCACATGATGCTGCAGCGCGACTCCTACTATGGCCGCTTCGGCGTCTCCCCCAGCGACGAGAACCGCCTCTACTTCGTCAGCCCCAACTACACCATCTCGCTCGACGGCGGCCACACCTTCCTCCGCCCCGGGCCCGCCAACGGCTTCGGCTCCGCCGGCGGCGACAACCACGACATCTGGATTGACCCCGCCAACCCGCGCCGCATCCTGGTCGCCAACGACGCCGGCCTCTCCGTCAGCCTCGACGGCAGCCGTACCTTCGAGCACATGCGCCTGCCCATCGCGCAGGTCTACCACGTCTCCACCGACAACGACATCCCCTACCATATCCTCGGCAACCTGCAGGACGCCTCCTCCTTCCGCGGACCCAGCAACAACCTCGCCGGCGGCGGCTACGGCGGCGGCATCCAGGCCGGCGACTTCCAGTCCGTGGGCGGCTGCGAGAGCGGCTTCGCCACCCCCGATCCCACCGACGCCGACATCATCTGGTCGGGCTGCTACGAGGGCGTCATCACCCGCATGAACCTCAAGGACGGCCAGGCCCGTGACGTCAGCGTCTGGCCCGATGTCGACGACGGCTGGACCCCGCGCGACGTCAAGTACCGCTGGACCTGGGCCATTCCCCTCTCCATCTCCCCCTTCGACCACAACCGGGTCTATGTCGGCAGCCAGTACGTGCACGAGACCACCGATGGCGGCCAGAGCTGGAAGACCATCAGCCCCGACCTCACCCTCAACGACAAGGCCCACGAGGGCAACTCCGGCGGCATCACCCACGACAACCTCTATACCTACGACGCCGCCATCCTCTATTCCATCGAAGAATCGCCGGTCAAGGCCGGCGTGATTTGGGCCGGCACCAACGACGGCCAAGTCAACCTCACCCAAGACGGCGGCGCCCACTGGACCAGCGTCACCAAGAACATCCCCGACCTCGCCCCCATGGGCACCATCTGGAACATCGAGCCCTCGCCCTTCGACGCCGCGACCGCCTACATCACCGTCAACCGCGAGCAGATGGGCGACTACAACGCCTACGCCTACAAGACCAGCGATTATGGCCAGACCTGGAGCCTGATCAGCGCCGGCATTCCCCACTCCTACAACAGCTCCGCCCACTGCATCATTGAAGACCCGGTGCGCAAGGGCATGCTCTACCTCGGCACCGACAACGCCATCTACGTCTCCTGGAACGACGGCGGCAACTGGACCAAGCTCAACAACAACCTCCCGCCCGCCCCGGTCTACTGGATCACCGTCCAGCCCCACTTCCAGGATTTGGTCATCGCCACCTATGGCCGCGGCGACTGGATCATGGACGACATCACCGCCCTGCGCGCCTACAACCCCGAGCAGCCCGCGGTGAACCTCTTCGCCCCCCGCCCCGCCTACCGTTTCCGCAGCGTCGGCGACGGACGCCTGGCCGAGCCCGGCGCCCGCGTCATCGGCCAAGACCCGCCCTACGGCGCCGACATCAACTTCTTCCTGCCCCAGCCCGGCCCGGCCACGCTCACTTTCACCGGCGCCGACGGCAAAGTCATCCGCACCCTGCGCGTGCGCGGCCGCGCCGGCCTCAACCGCGCCTGGTGGGACCTGCGCTCCGAGAACGGCAAAATGCCGCACATGCTGGTGCCGCCCCCCGACGCCCCCTGGGTGCAGAACGGTCCTGGCGGCTATCACATCCTCAGTGGCATCATGATCCCCGGCACGGTCCGCGGCCCGCTGGTCACCCCCGGTGCCTACACCGTGCACCTAGCCGCCGCCGGCCAGACTCTGACGGCGCCCCTCAACGTCCTGGCCGACCCCCACTCCCTAGGCACGCCAGCAACGATGAAAGCCGAAGAAAACTTCCAGCAAGGACTAGTGGCCGAGATCGCGACGGTCTCCGACATGATCGAGCACCTGGAGTGGGTGCGCAAACAATCCGCCGACATCGAGATGCGCTACCGCGGCGACACCCAGCACGCCGCCGTGGTCGCCGCCGCCCGCCTGCTCGCCGACCAGGCCATGGCCATCGAGGGCAAGCTGATGGACATCTACCTCACCGACGGCAACGAGGACCTCAACCGCCATCCTAGCCAGCTCTACCAAAAATTAACCGCCCTCTACGACAAGAACGAAGCCGACCTCGGCCCCACCGCCGGCGAGCTCGCCGTCAACGCCTCCTTCAAATCCTGGATGGCCCAGTCCCAAGCCGCCCTCGCCGCCTTCGACAAAAACCAGCTCCCCGCCTTCAACGCGCTCCTCAAGGCGCAAGGCCTCACCCTGGCGCTCCAACCCTAGCCGCGCGGCGCGGCCTCGCTCGCGCTCAAGAGTGCGACAATGCATTCATGCGCACCATGTGGGATCTGCCCGAGGAACTCCCCCGTCGGCCCGCGCCGCCGGTCTTGATTCCGCCAACCGGGAAGCCGACTCGCGCACTCTCCGCGCGCAGGCTGCGCCGCCTGGAGGAGGCCGAAGACAAGGCGCGCGTCGGCCGACCTGCTTGACAATCGGCGGCAGCTTGCTGGCGCCCTGAGCGGAGCGGGCGCCCCCTGCCAGGAATCGAGGCCACGGCGCTGAGCGACCAGCGGGAGCGACCCGAGTCAGGTGTGGAGTATCCACCTACTGCCCGCCCAGGCGGAACGACATCGCGATCCGCGCCGGCGCCTCCACCGGCACCCCGCCGCGGGTGGCTGGCCGCCAGCGCCATCGCCGCACCGTTGCAACCGCCGCCTTGTCCAGCCCATAGCCGAGATGGTTTTCCACCCGCACCGCCCCGGTCACGCGCCCGTCGGCGCCGATGACCACGTCCAGGTAGACGCGGCCCTGCACCCGCGTCCGCAGAGCCGCGTCGGTGTAGGCGGGGTCGGGCGCAAAGATCGCCGTCGGCGGCACGAACGCTCCCGCGGCCCCGGCGGCGCCTCCGCCCGCCTCCCCCAGCCCCGCCCCGGGCATGCGCCGCAGCAACTCCTCCGCCCGTTGCTGGGTCTCGCCGGTGAGGCAATCGGTGCCTTCGGACGGCCCGGCGCAGTCGGCGCTGCGCTTCGCCGTCCAAGCCGCCTGCTCCGCCGCCAGCGCGGCGGCGCCGCCGGGCGCGCGCCGGTCCAGCAGCGCCAGCGCCTCCCCCATGTCAATCTCCGCCGCATCGCGGTTGACCGACTCGCAGCGCGCCATCGCCGGCGCCCGGCCCCTCGATTCCGCCGCGCAATCCTCGCTGGCATGCAACAGCAGGCGTTGCCCCCGCGCCCCGGCAAAGTACTGCGGCATCACCCGCGGCAGCCGCGCCGCACGCTGCCAGGCCGTCAGCTCCGCGACAAATTCGGCCGGCAACTGCGCCGTCTCCCCCACCGCCGCCTCCCGCCGCGAAAACACCAGCAGCCGCGGCCGCCCGCCGAGCTGAAAGTAGATCGCCCCCAAGGCGCGGTCCTGCTGCAGGTCCACCCAGAAAAACGATTGCGAGACCTCGCCATCGTTGCGGTATCCCGCAAAGCTCAGATAGCGACCGTCGCGCAGCCGCACCCGCCGGTTGGAGTTCTCGATCTGGGTGGTGAACGCCGCCGCCAGGCCGACGTCGCGCCCCATCCGCAGGCCGACGTCGGGCACCGCAAACTGCACCAGCGTGGCGAATAGCGGATCGGCGGCCAACTTCCGCGCAGGCTGATTGGCATAGGCGCGCGCCCAGCCGAACACCCGGTCCGTCGGCGCCTGCACCCGCGCCGCGCCCGCCGCCAGCAGCACCAGCCCCATCGCCCCATATCGCAGCCAAGCCGCCATGGCCCCTCCCAATCCCGCCCAGTATACGCGCTCAAAATGGGCCCTGGTGCTGGAGGGGGGAATCGAACCGCAACGGGGTATTGAAAACGCGGAAGTTGCTCTTTTTTCAATGCGCAGCAATTGCACAAAGCGCCACTTTGGCGGCATGTACGTACAAATTCGGGTCCACGGGAAGTCAGAAGTGGATCTTGATCTCGTAGGAGATGAGCAGAAGAAGCAAGCCGGCGATGACGGCTTCGATGATCGCGCGAGCGGACTTGAACCATGGCCGGCCTTCGGCCGGCCCAATGCTCGCGTGCGCGTCGTTGTTCGCGAAACCGACGGCTGCCCCCTGCTGAATGTTCGACCCGGTCATCGTGACAACCTGAACGACGCTCGGAGGGGGTGCGTGCTGTAGGAGGGCCGCGTCCCGCTTGACCAGCTCATCAATGTTGCCTTGACGGTCGGTGTACCAGTTCTGGCCGCGAGCTCCGGCCCTACCGATTGAGGGGATATGCAGCTTTGCTGCAAGCTGTTCCAACTCATGGTCGGGCATCGCCCAGTAGTCCTTCGATCCCAATGGGGCGCTTGGCTTCACGGGTTGTGCTGGCTGAAGGAATAAAATCAATCCGTCGAGCCGCCGGAGAAACAAGTCGGGTGGACAACGGAGGACCGAGCCTCGCTGTACGTGGCCGGTTCGGGGGTTGAACGATACCGGCGGGTGTTCCATCTCGCTCTTCGAAATCCTGAATTGCTGAAGGCCATGCCCGGAAGATATCTGAAGTCGATCGACTATCCCGTCATACTCCGCGATGTGCTGTTCGCCGATATGTGGAGGGGGGCTGTTGCGGAGAGCTCGAAGAACCGCAAAGTCCTTGGCGAATTCGGGAGCGTCGATCATCTTGCCACCAATTGTATAGCGCTGCTTTTTTTATGGCACGCAGGGCGGCTCGCCAGTGGGTGGCGTCCAGGCCGAGGCAGCGCAATAAGGTAAAGACGGCGCAGTGCTTGCGGCGAAGACGTCCGACCGGCGGTCGCAGGCAGCGCGATATTGAATCCGCAGGGCGCGATCAAGACACGCCCCCGGGGCGCCCCCGCGGCGATGGCCAAACCACCCGGGCTGACGGCACCCCGGTCCCTCGGGCTGCGGGCTGCATACGCGGCAGTTGCGCCCGCGCTGGCGGCCCGATTTCGATCCGTTCCCGGCAGGGTCGCAGCGGGCCAGGCAGGTCTGGTGCCTGGCCCCCTCGAACCGCCGGTTTACGCCGCACAACGCTTGGTGCTGGAGGGGGGAATCGAACCCCCAAGGGGACAAGCCCCGGCAGATTTTGAGTCTGCTGCGTCTGCCAGTTCCGCCACTCCAGCCACTGGTCCCATCAATTCTGGCACGCCCACCCCCCACCGGTCTACCGTTCTCCTTTCGCCATCCCCATCTCCCCGGTCTGCCGCTCGCCCCCTGTGCCCTCTCCCTCCCCGCGTTACCTTCCCCCCCCATCCCGTCTCTATGCCATGAAAGCGGCAATTTCGGGCCGCCAACGGAGGGGCCATGTCCAACGAACGAATCGTCCGTACCTTCGCCGGCACCATGGTGCTGCTCAGCCTCGGGCTGGGCCTTTGGGTGCATCCCAGTTGGTTCTGGCTGACGGCCTTTGTCGGCCTCAACCTCTTCCAGTCCGGCCTGACGCGCTTCTGCCTGCTGGAGCGCATCCTTGTCCGCGTGCGCAGCTAAGCACCCCAACGAAAGGACTCTGCCATGGTGGATGCACTCCGCCGCCAGCGGCGCATCGCTGGAATTGCTGTCTTTGCCGGCCTGATGCTGGCGGGGCTGGCCCGTGCCCAAGCTCCCGCCCCGCTCAGCCTGTCCCAGGCGGTGGCCGAGGCCTTGCGCCACAGCCCCCGCCTGCGCGCCGCGGCGGCCAACCAAGACCAAGCCCAGGCTGGCGTCGCCGCCGCCCGCGCCGGCCGCCTCCCCCGGCTCGACCTGGACGAGGGCTTCACCCGCAGCAACAACCCGGTGGCGGTCTTTGGCACGCTGCTCAGCCAGCAGCGCTTCACCGCCGCCGATTTCGCCCTGCCCGCCCTCAACCAGCCCGCTCCTTTGAACAACTTCCAGACCCGGGTCAGCGCCCGCGTCCCGCTCTTCGACGCCCGTCAAGCGCAGTTGCGGGTGAAAGAAGCCAAGCTGGGCGTGAATTTGGCCGGCAGCGCCAGCGAACAGGCGCGCCAAGGCGTGCTCTCGGAGGTGATCAGCGCCTTCTACGGCCTCTCCGCCAGCCAGGCGGCGTTGCAAGTGGCCCAGAGCGCCACCACGGCGGCCGCCGCCGGCCTCAAGATGGCCGAGGCCCGCTACCGCGCCGGCCTCGTGGTGGATTCCGACCGCCTCAGCGCCCAAGTCTATTCTGCCGACGCCCAAGAACAGCTCGTCGCCGCCCGCAACCAAGTCAGCGTCGCGACCGCCGCGCTCAACCGCGAGCTGGGCCGCCCTCTTGAAGCCCCGCTTGCCATCGCGGCGACGCTGCCCACGGCGCCGGGCGCCCCCGCGGCCCAGCCGGCGTTGCCGGCGCTGGCGGCCGACGCCCGCCGCCTCCGCCCCGAGTTGCGCCAGCAGCAAGACCGCCTGGCCATCGCGCAAAGCGAGGTTACACGCACCCGCGCCGCCTTCCTGCCCGTGGTGGACGGCTTCGCCAACTGGGAGCGCGACCAGCTCCACTTCGCCAACACCGGCGCCAGCAACTGGACGGTCGGCCTCAGCCTGCATTTCAATATCTTCCGCGGTGGCGCCGACCGCGCCGCCGCCTCCGCCGCCGTCGCGCAAAAACTGGCGGCCCGGGCGCAGTTGGACGACCTTCACGCCGCCGTGGACCTACAGGTGCGCCAAGCCTGGTTCGCGGTCTCGACCGCAGCGCAGCAGCTTCAGCTCAGCCGCCACGTGGTGGACCAGGCCGCCGCGGCCCTGCAGATCGTGCAGAACCGCTACAACAGCGGTCTCGCCACCATCTCCGATCTGCTGCGCACGCAGACCGAGCTGACCCGCGCCCGCACCCAACTCGTACAAGCGGCCTACGACCTGCAGGTCAGCCGCGCCAACCGCGACCTGGCGGTGGGCACGCTCACCCCGCAATCGCCGGTGATGGCCCACCCCGGCAACTGAGGACACCATGCGAACGCCCCGCAATCTCTCGAAGTCCCTCCTGCTCTTCGCCGCCGCAGGCCTGTTGCTGGCCGCCAGCGCCTGCGCGCCAGCCGCGCAAAGCCCGGCACCGGCGGCCGGAGTGTCGCTGCCAGCCGGGACCCAGCTTGCCACGGCGGGGATGACCGCCGCCGCGCCCACCTACAGCGCGGTCGGCACGGTGCAGTCGCGCACCACGGCGGTGGTGGCGGCGCGCGTCTCCGGCTACGTCACCGCAGTGCGGGTGAAGCTGGGCGACCGCGTGCGCGCCGGCCAGGTGCTGGTGGTGTTGGCCACGCCGGAGGCGGGCGATCGGGTCGCGCAGGCGCAGGCCGGCGTGGCCGCCGCCGCTGCCCAACTCCAGGCCGCGCAGCGCCAAGTCGCCGCCGCCCACGCCCAGGCGCAGCTCGCCAGCTCGACCTATCGCCGCTACCAGCAACTGCAGCAGGCGGATTCGGTCAGCCCGCACGAGTTCGACCAGGTCGCGGCCGCCGACCGCTCCGCCGCCGCCGACGAGGCGACCGCGCGCGCCCGCCAGCACGCCGCCGCCAGCCAGGTGCAGCAGGCGCAGGCCGCGCTCGCCCAAGCCCGCTCCCAAGCCGGATACGCCACCCTCGCCGCTCCCTTCGCCGCCGTGGTCACCGCCAAATCCGTCGCCGTCGGCGATCTCGCCACCCCCGGCGCGCCGCTGCTGAGCCTGGAGGCGCCCAATCAGTTCCAACTCGCCGTCTCGGCCCCCGATCAAATCGTCCCCGCGCTCCGCGTCGGGCAGCCGGTCGCCGCCAGCGTCGCCTCGCTGCCCGGGGCCACCTTCCATGTACGCATTACCGAGATCGCCCCGGCCAGCGACCCCGCCGCCCGCGCCGCCATCATCAAAGTGGATCTGCCCGCCTCCCCCGGCCTGCGCAGCGGGCTCTACGGGCAGGTCTTGCTGCCGGCCCCGCCAGGCGCGGCGCAGGCGGCGGCGCTCACCGTCCCCGCCACCGCCGTGCTGCAGTCGGGCGAGCTCGACGAGATGTACGTGCTCGACCGCGCCAGCCGCGCCGAACTGCGGTTGGTGAAAACTGGCGCCGCCGCCGGCGGCCAAGTCGAGATCCTGGCCGGCTTGAGCCCCGGCGAACGCTACGTGCTCGATGCCCAGGTGGTCGCCGCCGAGCAGAAAGGCAACCATGTCCGCTAAGCACCAGGGCCCGGGCTTGGCGGGCAAGACCGCCGCCCACTTCATCCACTCCAAGCTCACGCCGTTGTTCATCCTGGGATCGCTGCTACTGGGCGCCTGGGCCATCTACACCATGCCGCGCGAGGAGGAGCCGCAGATCCGCGTGCCCTTCGTGGATGTCTTCGTCCAGATGCCCGGCGCCGCGCCGAGCGAGGTCGAGCAGCGCGTCACCTACCCCACCGAGCGCCTGCTGCGCGAGATCCCCGGTGTCGAGCACCTCTACTCGACCTCCAGCCCCGGCCTCGCCATGGTGGTGGTGCGCTTCCGCGTCGGGCTCGACGTGCAGCGCAGCCTCACCCAGGTCTACACCAAGCTCTACGCCCACCTCGACGAGATGCCCCCCGGCGCCTCGCCGCCCCTGGTCAAGCTGCGCTCCATCTACGACGTCCCGGTGCTGGCGTTGACGCTCTCCGGCCCCGGCCCGGGCCGAAGCTACGACGGCTACCAGTTGCGCCGCGTCGCCGACGAGTTGGGCAACGTCATCCGCCGCGTCCCCGACGTCTCCGCCGCCGAGATCATCGGCGGGCGGGAACGCCAGTTGCGCGTGGTGCTGCACACCAGCCAGCTCATCGCCTACCACCTCGCGCCCGACACCATCGTCCGCACCATCGCCGCCGCCGACCGCCAGGTGCGCGCCGGCAGCTTCAGCCGCGACAACCA
>Ga0307373_10006261_pt1 | contig 19026 bp, 19 predicted proteins | sample OX2MG_FD_202534 | JGI IMG/M metagenome (GOLD analysis project Ga0307373, IMG submission 202534) | Soil microbial communities from Risofladan, Vaasa, Finland - OX-2 | ecosystem: Environmental > Terrestrial > Soil > Coastal area > Acid sulfate soil | place: Finland: Risofladan, Vaasa | collected...
TGGCCGCCGGCTTGATGCGTGAGCTGCAGCTCGAACCCAGCTTCCACCTTCAGGTCGCATACAAGGCCGGCTGGGAGACGATCGGCGACGCCGCGCCCCAGTTCGCCGAAAATCCCCCGGCGTAGACAGACGCCGCGCGACCAGTGAGCACCTAGGGGACAGCGCCATGCAAATCAAGGCCGCAGTGCTGGAGGAGTTCGGACAGCCGTTGGTCGTCGGTGACGTCGATCTCGCTGAGCCGCGGTCAGGTGAGGTGTTGGTGCGTCTGGTTGCGTGTGGCGTTTGTCACACCGACCTGTACACGGCCTCCGGCGTCGATCCGTCGGGCTACGTGCCGACGGTGCTGGGGCACGAGGGTGGGGGTGTGGTGGAGGCGATCGGCCGGGGCGTGGAGTCGCTTGCCGTTGGTGATCATGTGGTCACGCTGTTCTCTCCGCAGTGCCGGGAATGTGAGCATTGTCGTAGCGGCCGGACGAACATCTGCCTGGCGATTCGGGAGCAGCAGAACAAGGGTTATCTGCCTGACGGGACCACCCGTCTATCGCGCGACGGTGAGCCGATACGGCATTTCATGGGCACCTCCACGTTCGCGGAATACACGGTGATGCCGGAGATCGCGCTGGCGCGGGTCAGTCAGGCGGCGCCGCTCGAGGCGGCATGCCTGTTCGCCTGCGGGCTCTCGACCGGTCTGGGCGCGGCGATCTATACAGCCGGCGTTCGGGCCGGCTCGACGTGCGTCGTGTTCGGTGCGGGCATGGTCGGGCTTGGCGCTGTTGCTGGCTGCCGGCTGCAGGGCGCTGAGCGCATCATCTGCGTCGATCTGTCGGCTGAGCGCCTCGAGATGGCTCGCGCGCAGGGTGCGACTGAGGTGTGGCAGGCCGGTCCGGACATCGTCGAGCGAGTCCAGGCCGAGACTCGTGGATTCGGCGCCGACTACACCTTCGAGGCCACGGGCCGCGTTGACGTCATGTGCCAGGCGGTTGAGGCGGCGAGGATGGGGTGGGGGCTGTGCACCGTTGCCGGTGTCGCGGGCAAGGGCGAGACGCTCGACGTCATCCCCCGCTGGTTGATCCAGGGCCGCCGCATCGCCGGTTCCTCGTTCGGCGGCGTGAAGGGGCGTGACCAAGTGCCGGAGCTGATCGACCGGTACCTGGGTGGCGAGATCGACGTGGAGCCGTTCATCTCCCACCGCATCAGCCTCTCCCAGGTGAACAGGGCCTTCGAGCTGATGGAGGCGCAGGACGGCATCCGCACCGTGATCGCCTTCTCCTAGGATCGGCCGCCCAGGGTTTGAGTCCATCACGCCGAGCACTCGGCCCGGGCGGCTTCAGACGACTGGTGGCGTGAGTCCCTCCGCGCTCGCCGACAGCGCCGCATCCCAGTTGCACGCGGTGCAGGCGTGCCTGACCGCTGAGGAGGCGAACTCGAGCCCGGCTCGATACGGGTCTGCACTCGCGACGACGTCGTCCCAGTCAAGGATGTACTCGCCCAGTGTTCCCTCCCATCGCGCCGTGGCGGGCGCGAGCGTACCCAGCTCGAAGCCTGGCGGCGCAGGGTGGGCGTAGGCGTAGAACGCCGCCCTCGGATAGCGCGCATCACCGGGCCACCAACCCACCGCGACCTCCTGCGAATCCATCGCGTTGCGCATGATGAAGTCATCCGACGGCGGCTTTGCCGGCTCGCCGGAGAACAGGTTCACGGCCAGGTCGAACGATCCCCACCACGCGTTGACCGGCGTCGAACGCCCGCGGAATGGAGCCCGCAGCGCCGCCAGGATCAACGCGGCACGAGTCGACGCAGCAAAGAACCTGGATACCTGGTCACGGTCGTAGCGGGCGTGTTCGGTGTCCTCATCCAGCGGCGTCGACCAGGGTGCCTCCTGTGGCGTCGGGTCGATCTCAACCTCACCGCCGAGCTCGCGGACCGCCGCCAGCACCTCCTTCGTGACTGCCGCGACAGATCGGTCGGGTGTCAGGGCAGTGCGCTCGACACGTCCGTCGTTGTGCTCGACGAGCGCCTCATGGGTGCGCAGGTCCAGGGTGACGACCAGCACGCCGGAGCCGTCAGGCGCGGGCAGCGGCAGCGTCTCCCAGCCGCGCGCAGTTTGTCGGAGCGCGGCGTGCTGCAACTGCGGCTCCGGCGGGGCGAGCATGGCGGCTAGCTTCCCCAGAACCTGCGTGTGCGCGTGCAGCGTGTCGCAGGTTGAGTTCCACGCCTCGTACGGGGGGAGTGCTGGCCACGCGGAGGGCAACAGCTGCAGCCTACCGGGCCTCCGCGCGACATCGGAGATTGGTACAGTCGGAAACCGTTATAATGAAGACCGACTTAGTTACACGCCGCGCGCGGACGATGTTCGAGCTGGTGGCGACGGTCGCCGTGGCGATCGGTCTCGTGTTCGTGGTCGAGGCGTTCGTGGTCAAGCCGTACAGCATCCCAACCGGATCAATGCAGCCCACGCTGGCGCTCAGGCAGCGGATCTTGGTCAACCGGCTGGACACGCACCCCGGCATCGGCGATGTGGTCGTTTTCCATCCGCCGCACGGCGGAGACCTCGCCGTGGCCCAGTGTGCGGACCCCGAGCAGGGGTTCGACCCCAATGGGGATCCGATGGCGCAACCGTGCGACCGGTCGCTGGCCGGTGAGTCCTCACAGGCCTTTGTCAAACGTGTCGTCGGTCTGCCCGGTGATGTGTTGCAGATCCGGGACGGACACGTGATCCGCAATGGCAAGCGGGAGCCGGACGCCTACACCAAGGCCTGCGGCAAGGCGGCAGAATGCACCTTCTCCCAGTCGATCCGGGTTCCGGCCGGGGACTACTACATGATGGGTGACAACCGCGGGAACTCCGATGACAGCCGTTACTGGGGTCCGGTTCCGCAGCGCTACATCATCGGCGTCGCGTTCTTCACCTATTGGCCGCCCGACAAGATCGGCGCACTGTGAGTCGCGTGCGGTTGGCCGATCGCAGCGTGCTCGTGCTCACCAGCCTTGCAGGTGGCGATCGCCACGGGTATGCGCTGATGAAGGACATCAAGAGCTTCTCCGGTGTTGCGCTGTCGCCGGGAACGCTGTACGGGGCATTGGCCAAGCTCGAGGCCGACGGCTTCGTGCAGCGCCTGCCGGCCAATGACCGGCGCCACCCATACACGCTGACCGCGGCGGGCCGGGCTGCGCTGGCCGAGCGTCTGGCCGAATCGGCCCGGATCGCGAGTCTTGGGCTTGAGCGGATCGCTCTGGGTGGCTCATGAGCAACCGCCTCACTGACGCGATCCTGCTGCTTTACCCGCGCCGCGTCCGTGACGCTCACGGCCCGGAGATCGTGGTTTTGATCGATGACCTGATCGCACATGAGGGACGTTCGCCTACCGCGCTGTACATACGCCTGGCGGTTGACGGGCTGGTCCAGCGCATGGCGTCGATCGCCACCGCCTGGACCCTGGTGGCTGTTCTGGCGGCAACCACCTTCGGTGGTCTCGCGCTCTCGGATTTCGCCGCCGCCAGTGCATTTCAGGGTGCGCCGCGAACCGGGCACACCGTCGCGCCGGCAGTGCCCACGCAATGGACTCCACACCACCGGCACCGCTCGCACCGCACCTGACGCCGGTCGGTGGAGGGGATTGCCCGGTACCTAACCATTTGGTACCATACGGTCGCATGACCCCGAGTGCAGACCACACGGCCGCTCCCACGGCCGACCCCAACCGGATCCCGCGTCACGTGTGGATCATCTCCGGCGTCGCGATGCTCGGCGCCGTCATGTCGATCCTCGACACGACCATCGTCAACGTCGCGCTCGCGACGCTTGGCAAGGACCTTCATTCGACCCTGGCCAACATCCAATGGGTCATCACCGGCTACCTGCTCTCGCTCGCCGCGGTGATCCCGGTGACCGGCTGGGCGTCGCGCCGTTTCGGCGCCAAGCGCATCTTCCTCATCTCTCTCACGCTCTTCACACTCGGCTCACTGCTCTGCGGCCTGGCGACCACCGACACCGAGCTGATCTTCTTCCGCGTGCTGCAGGGCGTCGGCGGTGGCATGATCATGCCGCTCGCCCAGATCATCATGGCTGAAGCCGCCGGTCCGAAGCGGATGGGCCGCGTGATGGGCCTGGTCGCGGTGCCGATGATGCTTGCGCCGACCCTTGGCCCGCTCCTGGGCGGCACCATCATCCAGGTGCTCAACTGGCACTGGATCTTCTTCGTGAACCTGATTGTGGGCGCGGTTGCGATTCCGCTGGCGGTCAGGCTGCTGCCTGCCAACGCAGGCGAGAAGGCGGACACGCTCGATGTCGCAGGCCTGGTGCTGATGTCGACCGGTCTGGTGGCGATCACCTACGGGCTGGCGGAGGCAGGCACGTACGACTCCTTTGGCAACCCGCACGTTTGGGTGCCGGTCCTGGTCGGCGTGTTCCTCGTGGCCGGCTTCGCGTTCCGGGCGCTGCGGATCAAGCATCCGCTGCTCGATCTGCGCCTGTACGGCAACTGGCACTTCTCCGCCGCCTCGATCGTGATGTTCGCGCTGGGCGCGGCCGTGTTCGGCGCGATGATCCTGATGCCGCTGTACTGGCAGGACCTGCGCCATTACAGCGTGATCGAAACCGGCCTGCTGACCGGTCCGCAGGGCCTCGGCATGGCGATCATGATGCCGCTGTCCGCGAGGTTCACCGAGCGCTACGGTGGCGGCCCGGTGGCACTGGTCGGCGTCGTGGTGACGGCCGTGATGACGGTGCCGTTCTCGCTGATCGGCGCCCACACCAGCGTCGCCTTCCTATGCGTTGTGATGGTTCTGCGGGGCGCGGGCATGGGCGCCAGCTTCATGCCGGCGATGACTGCGGCGTTCGCCGCTCTCGACCGCAGCCAGGTCAGTCATGCCACGCCGCAACTCAACGTGCTGAACCGCGTCGGCGGATCGATCGGCACCACGATCCTGGCGGTGGTACTTGCCGACTCCCTGCGTCACGCCCACACGCAGGCGGCCGCAGCTCACTCCTACGGCATCGCCTTCTGGTGGTCAGTCGGGATTGCGACGTTCGCCATCATCCCGTGCATCGTCCTGATGCGTGCCGAGTCCAACGCCCGCCGGGCGGCGAGGGCCGCGGGCGCGGAGGACCCGGACCGTGCCGCCGTGGAGTCCGGTGCCGTCGCGGAGGCACTGGCATGAGCGCTACGGAGGCCCCCAAAGACACCGCAGCCGCCCAGGGCGCGATCCACGACGCCTCCACGCCGGAAGGCCAACTCGGTCTGGCGTTCAAACGGGCGATGGTTGCGATGCGCAAGCTCCGAGGCCGGGAAACCCACCGGCCGAGCCAGATCAGCTACGCCCAATACGCACTGCTGTTCGGACTGGCGGGGATGGGCGAGCGCTCTGCGCGTGAGCTCGCCGAACAGGCCGAGTTGGCGCCCGCGACCGTAGCCCAGATGCTTGAGCATCTCGAAGCCGCCGGGCTGGTGAACCGCACTCGCTCTGAGCAGGATCGTCGCGTGGTGCTGTCGGTCCTGACCGAGCGTGGTGCCGCGGTCGTCGCCGAGCGCCACGCCCAGATGGAACCACGCTGGCGGGAGGCGCTGTCGGAGTTCTCAGACGATGAGCTTCGCGCCGCCGCCCGCGTGCTCAGCCGCCTGGCCGACTACTTCGACGCCCTGCTCGACGACGACCCGAAGGACTGAGCGTCACTCCTCAGCGGTGTGATCGAGGATCGCTCGACTGATTCGTGGCCGTAGCGCCCGTGGGCGGTCGTGACCCATGTCCTCGATCAGGAGCAGCCTGGCGCCTGGGATCAGCGCGGCCGTGCGTTCACCACCGCTCGGGGCGATCAGTGTGTCGTCGAGCCCGTGGATCACCAGCGTGGGCGCGTTCACGCCAACAAGGCCGGAGGCGCGTGGGCCGCTCGCGAGCATCGCGGCGAGCTGGCGCGTGACGCCCGCCGGGTAACTGCAGCGGTCGTAGCTCTCGGCGGCGATCGCTCGCATCTCATCAACGTCGGGATATCGCTTCGAATGCCACAGAACCCAGGTGTCGGCCGACGCGATGTAGCCTGCCCGGTCCGCCGGTGCGGGTGCGAGCAGCGCCTCCAGCGTGGCTGGCGTCGACTGCCCGTATTCGGGCTCGCCGGTCGTCGACATCATCGAGGTCAGGGTGATCACCCGCTCTGGGTGTTCGATCGCCATCGTCTGGGCGATCATGCCGCCCATCGACGTGCCGACGATGTGAGCGCGCTCGATCCCGAGCGCGGTGAGCAGCCCGAACCCGTCCTCGGCCATATCGCTGAGGGTGTAAGGAGCGAGTGTGCGCGCAGCCTCGAAGTCGCCGCCCGCTGCGGCTGTCATCACCTCGTCGAGACGCGCGTCCCGGCCTTCCAGCTTCGCCGACAGCCCACAGTCACGATTGTCAAAGCTGATCACGAAGCGACCGCCCTCAGCGAGCAACTCGCAGAAGTCGCGTGGCCAGCCGATCAGCTGGGTGGCGAAGCCCATGACCATCAGCACGGGCGGATCGCCAGGTGAGCCTGCGGTCTCGTATTCAAATGTCATACCGTCGTGCGTGGCGATCTGCGGCATGGCTGCAGCATGCTAGCTGTGGCCGCGCCGCTTGACCGGGCCGCCCCGCCAGATCAGAATCGATCGCATCGAATCAGTGAAGGGAACGCCGTTGATACGGGAAACCATCCTCGACACGATCGGGGACACGCCGCTTGTGCGGCTCGGGCGCTTGGGAGCCCACGTGCGCCCACAGGTGCTCGCCAAGCTCGAGTTCTTCAATCCCGGGGGGTCGATCAAGGACAGGGTCGCTGTCGCGCTGATCGAGGCCGCGGAGCGCGACGGGCGGCTGCGGCCGGGCGGGACGATCATCGAGCCGACCTCTGGCAACACGGGAACCGGCCTCGCCATCGCGGCGCGGCTCAAGGGCTACAACGTGATCGCGGTGATGCCGGACAAAATGTCGCGCGAGAAGATCGACCTGCTGCGCGCGTACGGAGCCGAGGTTGTGATGGCGCCCACCGACGTGCCGCCCGACTCGCCGCTCTCCTACTACCGCGTGGCCGACCGGCTGACAAAGGAGATACCGGGGGGGTTTCAGCCCAACCAGTACAAGAACCCGGCTAACCCCCAGACACATTACGACTCCACCGGCCCCGAACTGTGGGATCAGACCGCGGGCGGGATCACGCACCTGGTGATCGGCGTTGGCACCGGTGGGACGATCACCGGCATCACGCGCTACCTGCGTGAGCGCACGCCGGATGTGGTCGTCGTCGGCGTCGATCCGGAGGGCTCGATCTACTCGGGCGGCGAGCAGAACGTGCACCCCTACCTGATCGAGGGCGTCGGCGAGGATTTCTGGCCGGAGACGTTCGACCCGACCGTTGTCGACCGCTGGATCACGGTCTCGGACCGCGACGCGTTCCTCACAACACGCCGGCTCGCCCAGGTCGAGGGCATCCTTGCCGGCGGTTCGGGTGGGATGGCGGTGCACGCGGCACTTCAGGTCGCTTCTGAGCTGGACGACCCTGACGCGATGGTCGTGGTGGTGCTGCCGGACGGAGGCCGCTCCTACCTGTCGAAGGTCTACTCGGACGGGTGGATGCGCCGCTATGGCTTCATCGAGCGCGATCAGGACCTGCTGGTCGGCGATGTGCTCGCTCAGAAGGCAGAGTCCGGGCAGACACCGACGCTTCTAAGCGTCGGCGCCGAGAACCCCGTCCGTGACGCCGTGGCGCTGCTGCATCAGCACGGCGTCTCGCAACTGCCGGTCGTCAGCGGCGAGAACGGCGGGCGCGTGGTCGGCGCCGTCCGCGAGCGCGGCCTGCTGCGCCATGCCGCGGCCGACCCGTCGCTGCTCGACGTGCTGATCGAGCAGATCATGGAGCCGCCGTTCCCGTCTGTGTCGGTCGATGACCCGGCACGCGCGGCGATCGAACTGCTCGTCGGTGACCAGCAGGCGCTGCTGGTTACGCGCGACGGCCAGCCGGAGGGTGTTGTGACGCGAACCGACCTGCTCGAGGCGCTGGTCGGGTGAGGCGCGCGGCGTGAGCTCGGAACAACCTCCCATCCGCGGCTTCGGGACTCGCGCGGTCCATGCCGGCCTGTCGCCCGATCCAAGCTTCGGCTCAGTGATCCCGGCGATCCACCAGACCTCCACGTTCGCACAGCCGCGACCAGGCGAGTTCGTGGAGGACTACGACTACGCGCGCTCGGCCAACCCCACACGCGCAGCGCTCGAGCAGGCGCTCGGCGAGCTCGAGGGCGGCTACGCGGTCGCGTTCTCCTCCGGCATGGCGGCCGAGCACGCGCTGATCACCGCCGTCGGCGGGGCGGGCGCGCACATGGTCCTGCCGGCCGACCTGTACGGCGGCACCTACCGGCTGATCGACAAGATCATGACCCGCTGGGGGCTCAGCTATGACCTCGTCGACCAATCCAATCCCGATGCGCTGGCGCGCGCGATCCGCGACGACACGCGCCTGATATGGGTCGAGACACCCACCAACCCGCGGCTCGACGTCGTCGACATCGATGCCGTTGTGGCGGCCCGCCGCAACGCGCTGGTGGCGGTCGACAACACCTTCGCGACGCCCGTCAACCAGAACCCGCTCGCTCACGGCGCCGATTTCGTGGTGCACTCGACGACCAAGTACCTCGGCGGCCACTCGGATGTCGTCGGCGGCGCCGTGATCGCCGGCGACCGCGAATGGTACGAGCGCCTGCGCTTCGTCCAGAACGGCATCGGCGCGGTGCCCGGCCCGTTCGACTGCTTCCTCGTTCACCGCGGGCTGCGCACGCTCCACCTGCGGATGCAGGCGCACGCGCGCAGCGCCGCCGCCGTGGTGGAGCTGCTCGAGACGAGCGCCGAGGTCAGTGACGTGCGCTGGCCGGGCTTCAGCGGCATGGTCAGCTTCCGCCACCCACGCGCGCTCGAGATCGTGTCAGCCACCGAGCTGTTCACGCTCGCCGAGTCGCTCGGCGGGGTCGAGTCGCTGATCGAGCTGCCGCAGGCGATGACGCACCAATCGGTCGAGGACTCGAGCGCCGCCGTGCCGGCTGACCTGGTACGGCTGAGCTGCGGGATCGAGGATCCTGAGGACCTCGTGGCCGACCTGCGCCAGGCGCTCACCGCTCGAGCCCGCGTCGGCTGACGTCCAGCAACTCGCGGACCTCGTCATCGGTGGTGGGGCTGAAGTCGCGGTACCAGAGCCCGACCGCCACGAACGGGTCGGGTGTGCGCGCGCAGACGACCGTGTCCGCGTGGCGCGCCAGCTCCTCGCAGGTCTGCCAGGCCGCGATCGGCACCGCGACGACGACGGTGCCCGCGCCGAGTTCGCGCAACGCCTGCACCGCCGCGCGCATGGTCGCGCCGGTAGCGACCCCGTCGTCGACCACGAGCGCAGTGCGCCCCCGCACGTCGGCCGCTGGACGGTCACCGCGGTAGAGCCGCTCACGGCGCTCGAGTTCGCGGAGTTCCGCCGCGGCGATCCGCTCGATAGTCGCTGCGTCCAAGCGGGCTTGGGAGACGACGTCGTCGTTCAGCACGCGTACGCCTCCACTGGCGATCGCGCCGAACGCGAGTTCCTCCCGCCCGGGGACCCCGAGCTTGCGCACCAGCAGCGCGTCCAACGGCGCGTGGAGTGAGGCGGCGACCTCGTGGGCCACGGGAATGCCACCACGCGGCAGGCCCAACACGGTCACGTCTTCGCGCCCGGCGCACTGCGTCAGGTGTTCGGCGAGCTCGCATCCGGCGGCGCGCCGATCGGCGAAACGGCCAACTCTCATGGAGCACATGCTGCCACCGCGACGCTCTCGGGGTGGCCGCCGCCCAGCGGGGCGGGCGGCCAAGCAGCCAACGCTAGTTGCGGAGTGCCTACCAGTACTCGGGGGCGAAGTGCACGAACGTGTTGCCGCGCTGCAGCGTCCAGAGCTGGAAGGCCTGGGCGTCGCTCATCGTCACCTGGTTCAGGGCGGCGCAGTGCGGGCAGCGGGATGTGGCCCGGCGCTCACCGGGAGGGCCGGCGAGCGTGATCAGGTCCGGCGCCGCAAGGCAGATCCGGCAGGCGAAGCTAGCGATGACGACCACCGCACAGTCGTCCTGTGTGAACCTCGCTTCATCCTCAATCCGCGTACTCATCCCTCGACGCTCCACCCTAACACCAGCAGCCGGCATAACTAAGAAAACTTTTGATGCTTGACAAGCATAACCTAGGTTAGATATAGCTGACAACATGCATAACTGGCCGCCCGCACGACCCTCCCGCGAAGTCCATCTCGCAGTCGCGGAGATCACCGATCGGGTCGCCCGGCGCAGCAGGGCTTCGCGGCGCGCGTACCTCGACCGCATCGAGCGTCGCATCGAGCAGGAACAGCGTGAGGGCCGGCCGCGAATGCATTCGGGCTGCGCGAACCTCGCGCACGGCGTTGCCGCGTGCGGCGCTGAGGAGAAGGATTTGCTCACGCGGGAAGCGGTCCCGAACGTCGCGATCGTCTCCGCCTACAACGACATGCTCTCAGCGCACCAGCCGCTCGAGCGCTATCCCGCCCTGCTCAAGAAGGAGATCCTCCGCGCCGGCGGTGTCGCCCAGTTCGCCGGCGGCGTGCCGGCGATGTGCGACGGCGTGACCCAGGGTCGTCCCGGGATGGAGCTCTCACTGTTCAGCCGCGAGGTAGTCGCGCTCGCGACGGCGGTTGCATTGGCGCATGAGATGTTCGACGCCGCGTTGCTGCTCGGCGTGTGCGACAAGATCGTTCCCGGGATGGTGATGGGGGCGCTCAGCTTCGGTCACCTGCCGTGCATCCTCGTTCCGGGCGGGCCAATGCCATCCGGGATCCCAAACGCCGAGAAGGCACGGGTGCGCGAGTTGCAAGCCCAGGGCCTCCTCGACGCCGCTGAGCTGCTCGAGTCGGAGCTGCGCTCCTATCACGCCCCCGGAACCTGCACCTTCTATGGGACCGCCAACACCAACCAGCTCGTGATGGAGGCGATGGGCCTGCATCTGCCCGGCGCGAGCTTCGTGACATCGGGCACTGCCCTGCGGCGGACGCTGACCGAAGCAGCCGGACGGCGGGTTGTCGAGCTGACCGATCCGGAGCAGCACGCGCCGATCGGACGTGTCGTCGACGAGCGTGCGCTCGTCAACGCGATGGTCGCGCTGCTCGCCACAGGGGGCTCGACAAACCACACGATGCATCTGGTTGCGATCGCCGCCGCCGCCGGCATCAGCCTGACCTGGCGGGACTTCGCCGACCTCTCCTCGGTCGTGCCGCTGCTGGCGCGGATCTACCCCAACGGCAGCGCCGACATCAACGAGTTCCAGGCGGCGGGCGGGACCGCCAGCCTGTTCAGGGCGCTGCTCGGCGTCGGCCTGCTGCACGAGGACGTGACGACGGTCGTGGGCCAGGGCCTCAGCCGCTACTGCCAGGCGCCCGAGTTGGATGACGGCAGGCTGAGCTGGCACGACGGTCCGGCCGCCGGCACCGTCGATCCCACGGTGCTGCGGGCGCCGGAGCATCCCTTCGCCGGCGACGGCGGCATCCGCGTGCTCGAGGGCTCGCTCGGACGCGGGGTGATCAAGGTGTCGGCGGTCAGCAACGAGTCACGGATCGTCGAGGCGCCCGCCCGCGTGTTCGATGACCAGCAGGGCTTCCTCGAGGCCTTTGCCCGCGACGAGTTCAGCGGCGACGTTGTGGTGGTCGTGCGCTTCCAGGGCCCGAGGGCCAACGGGATGCCCGAGCTGCACCGTCTCACCCCGGCGCTCGGCGTGCTCCAGGGCCGCGGTCACCGCGTCGCGCTCGTCACCGACGGACGCATGTCCGGCGCCTCCGGCAAGGTGCCCGCCGCGATCCACTGCACGCCGGAGGCGGCCGATGGTGGCCCGCTCGCGCGCGTTCAAGACGGCGACCTGATCCGCATCGACACGCGCGCCAGCACCTTCGACGTCCTCGTCGACGAGCTCGACTCGCGCCCGGCCGCTCCGGCGCCGCACGCCGGTGAACTCGGGACCGGTCGTGAGCTCTTCGGTCTGTTCCGAGACGCCGTCTGCAGCGCGGAAACCGGCGCGACGATCTTTACGACGCTCCAACGCGCCGCGGCGCAGCCGACCGCAGAGCAGCCGGCGGCCGAGCAGCAGGTGGCCGAGCAGCCGGCGGCCGAGCAGCCGGCGATTGCCGTGGTCGCGCAGGCGTGACAGAGTCGCGGTCGAGATGACGACGACACGCTTTGAGGATCTCCTGGGCGCCACCCGGGTCGTGCCCGTGATCACCATGCCCGACGCAGCGTCGGCCGTGCCGCTCGCCAAGGCGCTGATCGCCGGCGGCCTGCAGGTGCTCGAGGTCACGCTACGGACCGAGCGGGCGCTGGAGTCGATCGAGCGGATCGCGGGCGCTGTCCCGCAGGCGGTGATCGGGGCCGGCACGGTGAACACGCCACAGCAGCTGCGCGATGCACGCGGCGCGGGCGCGCAGTTCATCGTCTCGCCCGGGTGCACCGACGCCCTCGCCGCGGCGGCCGCCGAAGCGGACGGTGCGTTCCTGCCGGGCGCCGTCACCGCCAGCGAGATTCTGCGCCTGATGGAGCACGGCATCTCGCTGATGAAGTTCTTCCCGGCGGAGACCAGCGGCGGTGTGGCCGCGCTCAGGTCCCTGGCCGGGCCGTTTCCAGCGGTCAGGTTCTGCCCGACCGGCGGCATCTCCCTCGCTCGCGCGCTCGACTACCTGGCGCTGGCGAACGTCGCCTGCATCGGCGGCACCTGGATGGTGCCGCCCGACCTGATCGCATGCGGTGACTGGGGCGCGATCACCGCGCTCGCCAGGGAGGCGTCGACAGCGACACGCCTTCCGGTCGCGGCCTAGCGGGGCCGCGACCGAGAAGCAGCGCTCAGTGGACCGGCCCGGCTGAGCGCCGGTCGAGCAGATCGCCCACACGCTCGGGCGCGAGCACGTGGTCGATCACCATGTGCGCCGCCCCGATCACGCCGGCCATGTGGCCGAGTTCGGTCAGCGCGATCTCCAGATGGCGCGATGCGACTGGTGTCGCCTTGCGGTAGACGACCTCGCGGACGGCGGCGAACACCTGCTCGTCGGCCTCGGCGAGCTTGCCGCCGATCACGACCGCGGTGGGGTTGAGCAGGTTCACCGCATCAGCCACCGCGGCGCCCACGAGACGGCCGCTGCGACGTACCTGGCTGGTCGCTTCGGGGTGGCCCTCTCGCGCGAGGCGCACGACGTCGGGTGGCGTCGGTGCGATATCGCCCATGCGCCGAGCGATCGCCCAGCCGCCCGCCACGGCGTCGAGGCAGCCCACATTGCCGCAGCTACAGATTTCGGCCGCATTCGGCTCCACCACGACATGACCGATGTCGCCGGCGGCGCCGCGTTCGCCGCGCAGGATGCGCCCGTTCGCGATCAGCCCGGCGCCGATGCCACTGCCGATCTTCACGAAGATCATGTGTGGGTTGTTCGCGCGTGCCGCGACGTGCTCGCCGAGCGCCATGATGCGTGCGTCGTTGTCCACCAGCACCGGGGTGTCGGTCGTGTCCGTGAAGATGCTTGGCACATCGACACCATCCCAGCCCGGCATCGCCGGAGGGCTCACCGGCCGGCCGGTGTCGAAGTCGACCGGGCCCGGCAAGCCGATCCCCACGCCGAGCACGTCGCTCCAGTCGCGACCAAGGTCATTGAGCAGTTCGGAGAACCGCTTTTTGACCCACTCGAGTACCGCCTCGGGCCCCTGGTCGATCGAGAGCGACGCAGTGTGCTCGGCCAGAGGGCGCGCACGGAGGTCACATACCGCAAGGTGACAGCCCGTCTGCCCGAGGTCGCCGACCACCACCAGTCCCGCGTTCTCTTCGAAGGCGAAGATCGATGCCGGCCGGCCGCCGCTGGACCGCGCGTCACCCGCCTGCCTCACCAGCCCGGCGGCGCTCAGCACCCCGAGGCGCTGAACGACGGTCGAGCGCGCGATCCCAAGTTGCTCGGCGAGTTCGTTACGGGTGGTCGCCTCCCCCGAGCGGATCAGGGAGAGGACAGATCCTGGTGAAGCTGGCTCAACGATCGAAAGACCATAGCTGGCAGCCACGCTTGAGAGCATGTATCGGCCACTGGCACTTGTCTGGCGCCGTGCTCAACGGCTGACGAACCTGATCGGGAGGATCTCCGAGTACCCGTATGGATAGAACTCGCGCTTCTGGACCAGGTTGGCCTCGAAATAGATCGGGTCAGGACTCGACTGAGTGCCGACGATGCGGAAGATCGCGACGCCGTCATTGTTGGTGCGCGCCATCACCGGTGTCTGTCCTGGTGGCTCGTGGTTGATTCTGGCCTCACTCAGCTCGAGTCCACTCTGGTCGTAGATGATCTGGCCCAGGTAGATCGGCACGCCGGCGCGATGGATCGGTCTGTCGAGCTGATCGAGCAACGCCGCTCGGACGATCAGCGAGCTGCCAACCCGAACCGCTTGGTTGATCGCGATCGGTGTAAGCGCCACATGCAGTGCAGTTGCTTCGTATGGGCCGGTGCTGCTGACGGCGGCCGGGCCGCGAGAGAAGGCGACCACGGAGAAGCCGCCGGCGATTGAGGGTTGTGCTGGGAAGTTCGGGGAGACGATCGTGTAGTTGGCGGACGTGTCCGGCAGCAGTGACCCCGGTCCCTGCGCGACGTGCCAGAAGGTCGTGATGCCACCGCCCTCCTCCAGGGCGAAGGCGGGTCGCACGGTGCCGCCGGACACGTTTGCCACGTACAGTGAGATCTGTTCAACAGTTGCGAGCTGACCCGTGGTGCGGATGCCGGTCACTCGCACCTTGAGCGGCTGGCCGTCCGCGAGTGCGTACACGACTGTCGCGGTCATCAGAGCGGCACCGAGCGACACGGCAGCCAACCAGCGGCGCGACCGTCGTATCCGTCCGCGACCAGGGTGGGTCTCACCCTGACGGGAGAACGGCCTGATCGTGACTGCGCCGACCACCGCGGCCGGGATCAGCGCCACAAGATAATTGCCGTACGAGCGTGACGCGAAGAACAGGATCAGCGCCGGAAGCACAAAGGTCGCCATGCGCAGCAGCGGATACGTGCCGACGTAGATCAGGATCAGCAGCAGCGCCAAAATCACCGTCGCGGCCGTGAATGCCGCCAGCGAGCCGCCACCGACTTTGAGGAACAGGCTGAGTGCCACTGCTCCCTGCCCGGCGGGGACCAGGTGACTCGTGATCGGTGTCAGGACTCCCTTGACCCAAGCGTTCGGAGACATGAACACAAAGGGCAGATTGGGTGCCAGGAAGGCCGCTGCAACGACTGCGACGTACCGTGCCGAGCGACGGAACGCCGCCTTGGCACCGGCGCGCGCATGCTCGTCGATCGCCAACGCGCATACGAGGAAGGGCAGCAACAGCCAGGGGGTCTGCTTGACGGCCATCGCCAGGCCGAGCAGCACCGGGCCTGCGTAGGTGATCCGCGATTCGCCGAAACGGTCCCAGCGATAGGCGGCGCCAACGAGCAATGGCATGAAAAGGACATCGGTGATGCCACCGACGGCGTAGGACACATAGATGGCGACGCTCCCGAGCACCAGCGCCGCCGGTCGCACACGCGTGGGCAGGGCTGCGAACAGCAGCAGGACGGTCAGACCCCAGGCGGCGACATTCAGTGCCACTGCCAACTGGCTGGACCACCCGAGCGCCAGAAGCGGCACGTACAGGAGAAACGCGAGCGCCGGATAGGAGAGTTGCGTCACCGGCGACCCACTCAGCGAGTACGTGTAGCCGTCGGGCGAGACTCTGAACTGCGAGAACGAAGGGGCCATCGAATGGACGTACGGATTCAGCCCGTGCACCACGAGCTGGCCGGCGTACTGGTCGAAGGCGAGCTCGTCGGTTCCGTATCCGGGCGCAGCGCGCACCTGGATGAACGACCAGGCGACGAATGTCCCCACCAGCACGAGCGCCGCGAACCAGCCAAGGACCCAACGCTGACGTTCGAGCACACCGCCACGCGCCTGCGGCAACCAGCTCGCCAATATCGTCAAGAGACCCAAGGCGCCGGTCAGAACGACCAGTGCGCCCATCCACGCAAAGCTTGTGGTAGCGCCGAGAAGCGCCACGGACCAGTTCAGCAGCGTGCAACCGACGAGCGTCCACCACAGCCGCTCCGGCCAACTCGCCCCGTCGTCAGCCGTTTCCTGCCCGACCGCCACGCGGATCAGAGGTTGAGGATCTGAATGTTGCCGTACGTCGCAGTACCGGCTGGGTCGTACAGCTCCGACCCGTCGAGTGAGATGCCAAGGCCCACGCTATCGCTCGCGGCGGGTAGGGCCTCCTTCTGAATCTCGGTCGCCGTGGAGAGGACGGCAATGTTCGCCGTCGCCCGGGTTCCCTTCAGCACGTACAGCGTTCCGCCGTTGGGGGAGAGTGTGATCGCGATGCCGGGGCCGCTCGTAGGGAACGCGGTGATTGGCTTGTCGTTGGTGAGGGCCGTCTTCTGCACGACGCCGGAGCTCTGCACGCTCCAGATCGCCTTCTGGTCCGGCGTCGGCACGATCCCAACGGCGTCGCTCGGCAGACCGATCGTGCGCTCGAGCTTGTGCTTGACCGTGTCAACGATCGCCACCGCGCGTACCTGCCCCGCGCCCTCGAGCACGTAGAGCGTGGTGCCGTCATCACCAAACGCGAGCGCCAGGACGGGATCGCTGACGGGGACGGTGGCATCGACGGAACCCGCCGAACCGCTGAGAAGTTCCACGGCACCAGTCCTTCTGGTGGCCAGTCCGAGTGCGATCAGACCAGTGGACGACTGGGTCACCGCCCGAGCGTTGCTGCTGACCCCGACGACCTGCCGCTGAATTTTGCTTACCAGGTTGACCTCGTTGATCGTGCGATCCTTGGGTGTCCCGGCGAGCATCCAGACCATGCCGTTGGGCTGAGGCGGGCCGCTGGAGCGCAGTCCGGCCGGGCCCGGCACAACCTCGAATGGCTTCGTATGACCGGAGGAACGGTGATGTGCGGACGGCGTACCCCCCGAGCCGCAGCCGGCGAGGGCCAACACGCTCGCCAGCAGGCAGCCGGGCAGTGCTCCCCTGGCGCGCTTGCCCAGCAACGGCCTACGTCCCAGGCGGCGCAAGTATCGCGATCGATTCGCCGCGCTTGATCCGGATGGTGGCCTTCCCGCGCCTAACGGTCGCTCTCACTTTTGTGAACTTACCGGTCCGTGAGTCGTAGACGGCGACGATACAACCGCGGGTGATCGCCAAGTCGGTGAAGATCACCGTGAGGGCCTTCGACGTCGTGATCGACGACGCGCCGGATTTGATCTCGATACCGAAGTCCGCGATCACCCTGTATTTCGCAATGGATCTCGCAAGATCCTTCCTGACCGTAGCGGCGCTGCCTTTGGTGATCGCGACCTGGAACCGCTTCTTGTAGGCGCGCTTCGGCACCACGACCTCCACCGGTCCGGCGGGTTCCTCGCCATTGACGGAACCGCCGTTCTTGCCCATGGTCCTCACGACGATGATCGCGCGGAAGCCGGTCGGCGTGTTGACCGGAGGGGGCGAGCCGCCGTAGCCGGACCCAGCGGCGAGCGCCGGGCAAGCAGCCGCCCACGCAACCGCAACGGTGCATGAAATTGCGACTACGAGTCGGATGGCTCGCTTTCCGTGTGCCTCGAGCACGTACACCCCCTGTTCGAAGCTTAGGGGTCGCATGGGCATATCTCCAAATCTGCCTTCCCGCGTCCAACCGCTGATCAGGGCCGCTCGAACTGCCGAGCGGCCCTGGGACCCGAATCGGACTATGCCCGCCGCTCAGCCCGCGGCCGTCGCCAGGTGACCGGCTGGCTCCGGCTGCGCCGCAGCAGCAGGAACGCGATCGTGCCCCAGGTCGCCGGCACCCACAGCGAGATCGCGTGGTAGACGATCGTCGCCGAGGTCGCGGTCGTGTCGTTGATGCCGAACAGCACGAACATGCCGACGAAGCTGCCGTCGAGGACGCCAATCCCGCCGGGGATCGGGATCAGATTCGAGAGATAGCCGATCTGATAGGCCAGGACGATCGTCGAGAGCGGTGGCGTGTGCCCGAGCGCTCGGAAGCAAACCCACAGCACCGCGATGTCGAACCACAGATAGCCGAACGCCCCGAGCAGACGCCAATCCGCGCGAAACAGCAGCTTCCTGGTGTCGCGGATCGTCTCCGAAGTCGCGCGTGACCAGGTGCCCATGCGCCCGCACGGACGGGCGCCGAGCGTCCGGTCGGTCACCCATGGCAGCAACAGGAAGCCGACGAACACGACCACCCCGATGCCGCCCGGAAGCAGGCTCAGCAGCGGGTCGTGCTTGCCGGGCAGCACCTGTGTCCAGAGTCCCAGACCCGCAAGCGCGAGCGTGATCAGGTTGATCGCACTGGTCAGAAGGAACAGAACCGCCGACCGCTCGGCCACGGGACCGGGCCGCGCGCCACGTTCGATCAGCAGCCACGCGCCGACTGCGACGCTGCCGGCGCCGCCAAGCGCCACCGCCGCTCCGAACGCGAGCTCGCTCAGCGCGACCCGCGCGCCGAAGCGGATCGGCGCCCGGTCGAAGACCTGCAGGAAGCAGACGACGTAGCCCACGCAGGAGAGGAGCTCGAGCCCGATCGCGAGCGCCACCCATCCCGGCGGCATGTGCAGCACCTGGTGGGCAACATCGTGGAGGCTCGGCACCGCCAGGAACAGGCCGACCGCCATCGCGATCAGCACAACCAGCGAGATCAGGCCGTGGCGCAGATTGCGGGTCGCCTTGGCGTCGTCGAGGCCCAGTGGGGCGGTCTCGGAGCTTGGCTCTGCGTGCGTCGCCACGACACCATCCTGTCATCCTGCGCGCATGACCCGGCTGGAGCTGCCCGGACATGACGCCGTCGGCATCCGCTCGGACAACCCAGGCCCGTTCACGCTGTCCGGCACCAACACCTGGATCTATGGACGCGAGCCCGCATGGCTGATCGACCCGGGCCCGGCCCTGCGCGAGCACCTCGACGCGATCAGCGAGGAGCTCGACGAGCGGGGTGGCCTCGGCGCGGTG
>Ga0307373_10006262_pt1 | contig 19026 bp, 16 predicted proteins | sample OX2MG_FD_202534 | JGI IMG/M metagenome (GOLD analysis project Ga0307373, IMG submission 202534) | Soil microbial communities from Risofladan, Vaasa, Finland - OX-2 | ecosystem: Environmental > Terrestrial > Soil > Coastal area > Acid sulfate soil | place: Finland: Risofladan, Vaasa | collected...
CCCCCCCGCGACCGCAAAATGGGAGAGCGGAGAAATGGTTGCGATCAACATTCGACTCTAGCTGTCAATCATCGCTCGCCGGAGGCAAGCTCCGTCGTGGCGGAACGAGAACAGGATAAAGTCAGACGACTGGAGACCCCCGATTTTGCAAGGCCGCGTCAAAACTCTCATGCTTCATGCTTACCCGCGTACGTCCCGAAGTCGTTGAACCAGTGCTTCTTGACGAAGCGGTAGAACCAACTCTTTTCAGGGATCTCGTGGCCGGGGTCGTACTGCGAGGGCCGCGGCCTCATCGCCTCCAACTCGGCTAGGGCCGTCTTGCGCACCGTCGTGTCGCGCGCGCCGTGCTTTTCGACGAGCCCCTTGAGGAGGTCGGGCCGCTCCAAGACGATGCATCCACGCGTGGCCGAGGCGGCCAACTCGCGAAAGTCGCGCAGGAATGCCGACTGCTGGAACGTCTCGCGCACGCTCCGATCGTCGTGGATCGACTCCTTGGCGAACTGCACGATGGGGCAAGGCTCGATATCGCCCCAGGGGCTGATGTGGTGGCTGATGCCGGTCGCCGCCGGGCAGAGGGCCTGGCCGCGGTCGTCGTAGTAGGCGTCGATGATCCCGATCGGCTTTTTCACGCGCATATCGACCACGAACCGCCGCGCGCGCCGCTGCTGCTCGGGCGAGAGCGCCAAGTCGGCGTTCATCTCCGGCCCCACCGGCCGGTAGACATGGTACCAGCAGTACATCACGCCCATTTCGATCAGCCGGTCGACCCAGGCTTCGGTCAAGAGGTCGTCGATGTTGGTCTGGCAGAGGCTGGTGCAGACGCCGGTGAGCACCTTGTTGTCAAGGCAGTGCTGCAAGCCGGCCATCGTCTTGCTCCAAACGCCGGTCCGGCCACGGCGCTGGTCGCTGACGATTTCGGTCCCCTCGACGCTCACCAGCGGGGTGACGTTGCCCAGCCGGCGCAGCTCCTGGGCCACGTCGGCGGTGATGAATTGCCCGTTGGTGAAGACCTGGAAGTAGCAATCGGTGTGAGCGGCGAGGATATCGAGCAGCTCGGGATGCATGAACGGCTCGCCGCCGAGGATTCCGAAAAAACTGTTGCCGGCGGCCTTGGCCTCGCCGATCAGCTTGTTCATGGCGGCCAGGTCGATCGTCTGCTGCGGGGCGGCCACGTCGACCCAGCACCCCTGGCAACGGAGGTTGCAGCTATTGACGATCGAGATGTAGAGGAACGGCGGAAAGAACTCGCCCCGCTTCAAGCGGCGCTTGTACCTCTGCACCGATCGCATTCCTTTGTAACCCATGTTCCAGGCGAGCTTCCACACCAACCGCTTGTCGGTTTCCAGCAGCACGCGTTTGGCCATTTTCAGGTACATCACTTTCCTCCGTTCATCGCCAACACCCCATCGGGCCGGCCGGGCACGCGGCCGGCGAGATTGCGGTGCGCGATCAGCTCGGCGAGAATGCTGACCGCGATCTCGGGCACCGACTGCGAGCCGATGTCGATTCCCAAGGGAGCGTGGACTCGAGCCAACGCCTCGCGCGAGATCCCCTCGGCCTCCAAGTCGTCGAAGATCAACTTGATCTTCCGCCGGCTGCCAATCAGTCCGACGTACCGCGCGCCGCGCTCGGCCAGGTGGCAGAGGGCCTCTTCGTCGTGGTTGTGGCCTCGGGTGACGATGATCGCGTAGGTGTCGGGCGTGATTTCGAGCGATTTCAAGGTCGGCCCAATCGGCCCGGCGATCAGTCTTTCGGCCCATGGAAACCGCTCGCGGCTGGCGTATTCGGCGCGGTCGTCGACCACCCATACGTCGAAATCCAGTTCGGCCGCCCCCTTGCCGACCGCCTGGCCGACGTGCCCGCCGCCGACGATGAGCAAGCGGCAGCGCGGCAGCACCGGCAGGTACGCCACGCCATGCGTCGCGCTTGCTCTCGGCCGCGCGGCCAGCGAAGGCAGTTCGGCGGCGACGGCCGCCGGAACGTCGCCGCCTTGCGCCGGCGCCTTCAGGCTCGACCGCACCAGGCTTCCGTTGGCGTCGAACAGGTAACAAGCGGGCGCCGGCAACTCGCTCCGCTCGGCGTCGTACACGACGGCCTCGATGGCCCCGGCGCCTTCGACGATCAACTCGTGGAGCGCGCGGAAATAGGCCGTTTCGTCAGATCGTTCCGGTTCGGCGACGATAGGCGGGGTGAGCGGTTGCACGAGCACGTGCATCCTTCCTCCGCAGATCAGACCGTCGTCCCAGCCGTAGTCGCTGTCGAGTTGAAAGACGACGACCTCGGCGCTGGAATCCTCGGCATTGCAATTCTCGGCACTGGAATCCTCGGCATTGCAATTCTCGGCATTGCGGCGGTCGAGGGCGGCCAGTGCGCGGCGCTTGACCTCGGCCTCGACACAACCGCCCCCCAGTGTTCCGGCCTGCGAGCCGTCGGGGTAAACCAGCATCATGGCCCCTGCCTTTTGCGGAGTCGAACCGCGCGTCTCGACGAGCCGGCAGTAAACTAGGGGCTTGCCGGCCGCCAAGGAATCGAGCAATTCAGCGAGCAACTTTCGCATCGGGCGAGATCGTGGGGAGGATCTGGGAGTTTCCTACCCTTGTCAGCTTACCCGCCAGCGGCGCGAGGGGCCAGGGGCCCGCACCATAGATATCGTCGCCAACTCGTCGCGGGCGGGAAGGCGCGAGACGTTCTTTGGCGCTATGGCGGTTGGTGTAGGTGAAGGAGGTGCCGGTGCCCTTGTTGACGACGGCGCTGGAGCCGGAGGTGGTGCTGCCGTTGACCGATTGCAGGTAAAGCATCCAGCACCAGTGAATCCGTGCGATACTTCCCTTCGAGTGCGATCAGTTCATCGACGGATTCGCCGCAGTAGCCGTCGAGCCATTTGAGGTCCGGCATGACTAGTGTTGGCCGTTCTGTCGAAAGCGAGCGAAGGTGCGTGAGCAATGCAACGCGACCTAACCCGCCAGTACTCCGTCGAGTTGCTTGTAGCTCATTTCCATGCCGTCGGTCATGCCTGTTGAGAACGCGGCGTCTCGGTCGGCTTGCGAGGCGAACTTGATTGAGGTCGCCACGTTTGTCATTCCGTTGGCCTCATTGAATGTGACGGTGACGATATATGGTTCACCTCCCATCGATCCACCCAAGTCGCCCGGGTCGTAGATTTGCGTATGCGCGATCTTCGAATGCAACGCGACCTCAAGCATCTCTCCCGTGAACCCAAACTCCTGGCCGTTCTCGTTATCTCGCCAGCGCCAGCGATACTTCCCACCCACATGAGTAGCCATCTCGCAAACCGGCATCGACCATCCGGGCATGGCCGTTAGCCAACGACGCATCAACGCGGGATCCGTATACGCCTGCCACACCAGATTCACCGGCGCATCAAAGCTCCGCTTAACTAGTACTTCTCGATCTGACGGCGTGCTCACTTCAGCAGGTTTCATTTCTTTCGCTCCTCTTTCTGTGCTTGCGGGGCAAGGTGCTCAACTGGCGGGGCAAGGTGCTCAACTCGCGATGCAAGGTGCTCAACTCGCGGTGCAAGGTGCTCAACTCGCGGTGCAAGGTGCTCAACTGGCGCGCGAAATCCACCGGCCGGGATGCGAAAATCGAGGAATTCGTCATTGGTGGCATCAGTTCCAACAAAGATGGCCATTTTCGCGACCGCATTGACGCTGACGCTGGGCAGCGGCCATGCTGACGCTCGCTGACGCTGGTCGTTCGATCGCGCCGCGATCGCAGCGACGTTCACAAGCCGATTAGTAGCAGGATGTTGCGCGCGGCGAATAGGTCCGTGCTGACGCTGCTGACGCTGCTTTCGGTAACTTCACGGCAGGGGGGGTACCCGGCATGCCATTTACGGCACAGGCAACCAACGCAAAAGGTAGCCAATGGAAGACGTCGATCCACCTTCGTTCACTCCAGGCATGGCGAGCACGACGAAGATCACCATAGAAAACAAAAAAACGGCTCAGAGAACGAGCGAGAAACCACGAGTTAAGCATGGACACCGTCGCCAGCGACCGAGTACGCTGGGCCAGCCCTGATGACCCCCGTATAGGGGAGTGACGATGCGTGACGATGGTGACGATGAAAAACGGCCAAAGTTATTGTGGATTCGCATGAGGCCGGGTCGTTTGGGAAAGGTCGGAGACGGGGCCGCAGAGCGGCCGAAGAGTCGTTCGGGGCACCCGCGCAGCGGGTCGGCGGAGCGTGGGAACGAGGAATTACCAACGATACGCCCTGCCGGGAGTGGTGGAGACGCAGGAGTTTTTGCCGCGTGCGTAACCTTCAGACGCCTGCCGATGTCGCTGTGCGACAAGTAGGGCTACATTCCAAGCTGGCGCGTGATGAGTGTGCTGTTGTCAGCAGGCATGAACAGCGCCCGGTACGGCGTGTTGTGAGTGCCGCAGCAGCGGCGGCCGGGATACCAGACCAGGTTGATTCCCATGCCCCAAGCTTCTTGCCTGAAGCCGCCGGCGGTGCCGGGGCCTTGCGCGGGGATCAGGTAGGTCATCGCGCCCATGAAGTCCCATTGGTTGGTGATCACAATCCGGAAGTCGGCACCCAGGACGCCGCCCTTGCCGCCGGTGGCGCCGGCCCAGACGCGGCCCTGGCTGCCGTTGGTCAAGGTGTACCTGTAGAACAGATTGTACATGTCGATGGTCTGAAACGTCGCCAACGTCGGACCCACGAAGCCGGTCCCCGGCTTGGCGTGGAACGCGCCCCAGAAGCCGAATTCGTGGCCGCAACCGTTCAGGTAGCTGAGCTCCGCCCGCACCTGGCCCACGTTGAACTTCGTGTAGTAGTTGTCGTGAAGGTAGTCATAGACCGCCCCGTACTGAAAGCCACATCCTCGGCGCGCGCGGCGGAACAGGCCGGCCGTGATGAACTGTTGGTCGCGTTCCTTGTTCTGGACGCCATTCACGCTGTTGCCCGAAAAATCGCTTTGCACGAACGTGGCACCGACCTGATAGCCGATCCCCAGCGCGCCGATGCCGAGCCAGCGCCCAAACTGACCGGCGAAATTCACCCCCTCGTGGACGCCGAAGTTGCCGTTCACGCCACGGTCGAGCGGACCCTTGAACGCCTGAGGACCGATGAAGAACGACGTCTCGTCGATCCTGTGCCGCGGAATGCAGATTCCGTCGCAGGGGCGCACCCATTGACAGCCGTCGTCGCAATCGGGCCCGCAAACATGTTCTCCGCAACTGTCACAGCCGCCGTCCATGCCCGCCGCCCACGGGTCGAATTCGCCTTCCTCGTAAATGACGTCGCCATCTTGGACCTGCTCGATCCTCTGGCCCCTGATACCCTGCCCGATCGATTCGCCCTGGCCCGATATCGCCCCATCGTCGACGATGACCTCCTCCCCGTCGCTCATGGGCCGGTTCAACGGGAGCTCGATGTCCTGCGAACCGTCCTGTTGGAGCATGCGATTGGAGGCAGGACGGAAGCGAGGTCCGGGACCGCGCTGCCATTCGGGGAGCGTGGGCGACTGGGGCCCGCGCGCCGCGACCTGGTGACTCAAGCTTTTGGGTGAACGGAATTGAACCGCTCGCCGCGTGGGAGCAGCGGCGACGAGATCGGGACCATCCGATTCGTCGTCGGTCTCGATCGTCGAGTCCGCCGGCGCCCGGCGGGCGAATTTCTGAGCCAAGGCCGGTTCGGCGCAAACGAGCAGCAAGCCCGTCACGACGGCGCAAAATGCCCAAATTCGCTGTGTTCGCCAGGCGGATTGCATTGCAAATTCCTCGCTGAAAGCCGTCCACGGCGCGGCTCACGCGCGCCGTGTTTGAAACAGCGAGTCTATCGGAATTCGCCCAACCGGAACTTTCGTCAAAATCGTTAGAACCGGAACAAACACCCCAGACCGCCCAAACCAGAACTCGGGGGCCGGTTCCGAATCGCACCCTATGCGCCGGAATTCCAACGAATTCCGCTACGAGAGGGGCTTCGTCATCGGGCATGCTTGCGTTGCTGTCGCCCCATCGGCAGGCTGTTAACCGGCCGGCATTGGATTACAATGTCCGGCGGCTTGCGCACCCACAACTTACCACTCATAACTCACGTTGGCGGCGTGACACCGATGAACAACATCCTGACGTTGGTCCTGGGGGGCGGCCGTGGCGTGCGGTTGCACCCCCTGACGAAGTTCCGTTCGAAGCCGGCGGTGCCGCTGGCCGGCAAGTACCGTCTGATCGACATCCCGCTCTCGAATTGCATCAACAGCGGGCTGAATCGGCTCTACGTGCTGACGCAGTTCAACTCGGTCAGTCTGCACCGCCATATTCGTCGCACTTACCGCTTCGACTCGTTCAACGGCGGCTTCGTGGAAATCCTGGCCGCCCAGCAGACGCCCGAAAATGCCGGCTGGTACCAGGGGACGGCCGACGCGGTGCGGCAGAACCTCCGTTATCTGCAACAGCCCGGCATCGAGTACGTGCTGATTCTCTCGGGCGATCAGTTGTACCGCATGAACTACATGGACATGCTGGCGACGCACCAGCGCACGAAGGCCGACGTGACGATCGCCGCATTGCCGATGCCGCGCGAGGCGGCTTCGGGGCTGGGGATCATGCGGTTGGACGATACGGGGCGCGTGCAGGGTTTCTTGGAGAAGCCGAAGACGGAGCAGGAGCTGGCCTTGGTGCGGACCGACCCGGCCTGGATCGACGCGCGTGGCGTGGCCAGCCGCGGGCGCGATTGCCTGGCCAACATGGGCATCTACATCTTCAACCGCCAAACGTTGGTGGATCTCTTGACCAAGACCGACTATCGCGACTTCGGCAAGGAAATATTTCCCACCTCGATCCGCACGCACCGAGTGCAGGTCCACCTGTTCGACGGCTATTGGGAAGACATCGGCACGATCAAGTCGTTCTACCACGCCAATCTCGATTTGACGAAGTCGGTTCCGAGTTTCGAGCTCAACTCGGCCGAAGCGCCGATGTACTCGCACGCCCGCTTTCTTCCCCCCTCGCGGATCGAGGGCGGCACCGTCCGCAACAGCCTTCTGGCGGACGGCTGCATCGTCGAACAAGGCGCCACGATCGAAAACAGCGTGATTGGGCTGCGCTGCCGGCTCGGCCGCAACGTGACGATCCGCAACTCGATCGTGATGGGCTACGACTGGTTCCAGTCTCCTCAGGAGGCGGCCGCCGAGCTGGCCGCGGGCCGGCCGCCGCTTTTGATCGGCGAAGGGAGCCTGATCGAGGGGGCGATCGTCGACAAGAACTGCCGCATCGGCCGCAACGTGCGCGTAGACAACGCCGGTGGATTGAAAGACAGCGAGGACATCGAAAATGACCAGGCGGTCATATCCGATGGAATCGTCGTCGTTCCAAAGGACGCGGTCCTGCCGGACGGCTGGAGTTTGCAAAAACGCACGCGTCCCTCGTGATCGTAGGAGAAGTACCTGATCGTGGAAATTGTCCTGAAGTAGGGGAGTGCCCCATGGCGATCGACACTCCCGCGCGGATAGCCGTGCTCGGCGCTGGCCCCATCGCCTTGGAGACGGCCCTCTATGCTCGCTTCCTGGGCTACGACGTCGATCTCTACGAACGCGGCCAAATCTGCGAAAATCTGTTGCTCTGGGGGCACGCGCGACTGTTCAGTCCCTGGCGGATGAACGTCTCGCCGTTGGGGCTGGCGGCGCTTGCCGCCCAGGAACCCAGATGGCGTCCGCCTGATGATGACGCGATCTTAACCGGACGCGAACTTGTGGAACGTTACTTCTTGCCGCTGGCCCGTTGCGACTTGCTGGTCGATCACATTCAGATGCACACCGAGGTCACGGCCCTGGGGCACGAGCGGCTCTTGAAGAGCGACCTGGTCGAAGCCGATACAAGGGCCGACGACCCGTTTCGGATCCTGCTCCGCCAGCTCTCGGGCGAGGAACGCACTGCGACGGCAGATGTCGTCATCGATGCGACGGGCACCTACGGCCAACACAACTGGGTAGGGCGGGGAGGAATGCCGGCCCCGGGAGAGATCGGTGCGCAAGAGCGGATCGAATACGGATTGGCCGACGTGCTGGGGCGCGACCGAGGTCGTTACGCGGGCCGCCGCGTGCTGCTGGTTGGGGCGGGCTATTCCGCCGCCACCAGCGCCGTTGCGTTGGCCGAACTGGCGGCGAGCTCGCCCGAAACGCGGGTCACCTGGATTACGCGCGGTGAATCCGACGCCGGCGCGGGCGCTCCGATCGCACGGGTGCCCGACGACCGACTTCCCGAACGTGATCGCCTGGCGCGGGCGGCCAATGCGCTGGCCGGCTCCGCAGACGGTCGCGTGACGCACTGGCCCGGTACGCTCGTCGAGGCGATCGAGTGGCAGCCGGCGGTGGAGCGGTTCGGCGTCACGTTGGCAGGCCGCCACGAGGGCTTGCTCGAAGTCGAGCGAATCATTGCCAACGTCGGCTACCGGCCCGACAACCGTCTGTATGCCGAGCTGCACGTCCACGAGTGCTATGCCTCGCAAGCACCGATGAAACTGGCGGCGGCCCTTTTGGGGCAGGCCTCGGCCGACTGCCTCGATCAGCAGGCGCACGGCCCGGCGACCTTGTTGAACCCCGAACCCGATTTCTACATCATCGGTTCTAAGAGCCATGGCCGAGGGTCGAAGTTCTTGCTTTCCCTCGGTCGGGAACAAATCCGCGAGCTATTCGCGATCATCGGCGACCGCGCGGACTTGAACCTTTACTCCACGATCGGGGAGCGCCTGCCATGACCTCCTCGGCAGCACCGATGGTCCGGCTATCGCACCTCGACCAGCTTTGGTTCCAGGTGGCGGGCACGCTCTGCAACCTGACCTGTCGCCATTGTTTCATCAGTTGCAGCCCCAAGAACGACACGTTCGGCTACCTTCCGTTCGACACGGTCCGCCGTTGCCTCGCCGAGTCGGTCGCCCTGGGGGTGAAGGAGTATTACTTTACCGGCGGCGAGCCGTTCCTGCACCGCGAGATGACTTCGATCCTGATCGAGACCCTGCGTTATGGTCCGGCGACCGTGCTCACCAACGGTACGGTATTCAAGGACGAATGGCTTGAAGCGCTTGCCCGCGCCGAAGCTCAAGGCCTCTACAGCCTGGAGTTTCGCGTGTCGATCGACGGTTTTTCGCCTGAATCGAACGACCCGATCCGCGGAGCGGGCACGTTCGAGCGGGCGATGCGCGGCGTACGGCAGCTCGTGCGGCACGGTTTTCTGCCGATCATCACGGCCGCCCGCACCTGGCCCGACGAGCAAGAACCGGAGGTGGTGGAGAAGTTCAGCCAGGCGCTCCGGGCGATCGGCTACTGCCGGCCGCGACTGAAAATCCTGCCGGCGCTCTTGATCGGCGCCGAGGAACGGCGGACGCGCGGCTACGACGAGTCCGAGCGGGTCCAGGTGGAGATGATGGATGGCTACGACGCCTCGCAATTGATCTGCGAGCACAGCCGCATCGTCACCGACCGCGGCGTATACGTCTGTCCGATCCTGATCGAATCGCCCGAAGCCCGGCTGGGCGACAAGTTGACCGACGCGCTTGTGCCCTATCCGATCAAGCACGGGGCTTGCTCTACCTGCTACCGGTACGGGGCGATCTGCGCGAATCCGTCGAGCGGCGCTAGGCAATGAGGAGGGGCAGAGGGGAAGAGGGGAGACGCGGAGACGCGGAGACACGGAGACGCGGAGACGCGGAGATTCCTTGCTCCCACGCTCCGCGTGGGAACGAGGCTAAAAGCGATTAGAATGATATCATGGTAGTTGGCCGTGAACCCACTCCACAGCTCAGCAAGGTGTGAGACCGACCTCGAGGACGCAGAGCGTCCGAAGAACCGTTCCCACGCGGAGCGCGCGGAGCGTGGGAACGAGAAACGAGGCTAATGACGACCCGCATCGCCTGTTTCGGCGGCATCTACAGCAACTACCTTGCGCTGACGGCGGCGCTGCGCAACGCGCGCGGCCGCGGCGTGGACGCGATCTATTGCCTGGGAGACCTGGGGGCCTTCGGCCCGCACCCCGACCGCGTGTTTCCGCTGCTCTTCGACCACGGTGTCGAGTGCTTGCAAGGGAACTACGATGATTCGGTCGGACACGGTCTGGACGATTGCCAGTGCGGCTACACCGACCCGCGCGACAACCATTTCGCCCGGATCAGCTACGACTACACGCTGAACAACACGTCGCACGAAAACCGCCGCTGGCTTCGCGCATTGCCCAAGCAAATCCGATTGGAGATGGGGCCGTTGCGGTTGCTCTTGTGTCACGGCAGCCCGCGGAAGGTGAACGAGTTTCTTTGGGAGTCGACGACCACCACGCACTTCCTCGACCATTTGGTCGACGAAGTTTCGGCCGACGTGGTGCTGGCCACGCACACCGGCATCCGTTGGCTGCGCGAGCTGAATGGCGGCAAACGGTTCGTGAACGTCGGCGTCCTGGGGCGGCCCGAGAACGACGGTCGCACGAACGTCTGGTACACGCTGATCGAATACTCTCCTGCCGCCGGCCTGACGGTTGAGTTTGTGCCCATCGAGTACGACTTTGGCCGCCTCGCCCGCGAAATGAAGGCCGAGGGGCTGCCGCTTGAATTCCAGCAGACGATTGCGAGCGGTTGGTGGACGACTTGCCTGGAGATCCTGCCGAGCAAGGAACGGCGGCGAGGAAAGTTTTAGCTGTCGCCTTTCGCTCCGCGAAAGAACGCCCTTTCGCGGAGCGAAAGGCGACTTTGAGGGCGCCGGCATCAGGGTAGATGATATCCGGCGGGATGCTTCATTGGTTCCGGGCCGGCGGCAGATCCATGATGTCGATCGCCTTATCGTCTGAGATCAACCTCCGCAAGCCGTCCTGAGGCGCGGAAGCCACGGTGGAGGCCTGCGGCACGCGAATCCGCACTCGCGGTGCGTATTGGGCTTGCGTCGCTCCATTTCGCTGGACGCTCGTCGGCGCACTGTACCCTGCCGGCCGCACCGGGTTGGCCTGCCCAAGGGGTTCTCCATCAACAGGCACCGCGGCTGGTTGCGTTCGCGGAGAAGACCCAGCGGCGCGGGCCGCCCATCCGCTCGTCGTGGAAGCTTGCGTGGCGCGGCCTGGGTTGGGGACGGCCGAACGGGTGTTGATCGCCGGTTGGGGAGGAGCAAAGCCGCCCGGCGGATTGTAGAGATTGCCCGGCGCGGAGGTGTTCGGCGTGAAGCCTGGGCTGGACGGGGGTCCGGGGTAGGCAGGCGCCGGGCCTTGGTAGGCAGGCGCGGGGCCTTGGTAATATGGCGCGGCGCCTTGCGTGGGGTAAGAACCGGTCTGCGGAGGCGGTACGGTCGTGCGCGGCAGGAATGGGTCAGTCGGCCGTTGGGCCGATTGGCACCCCGCCGCCAGCAGCGCCGCGGACAACAGCACCAGCGGCCGTTTCATCAGACGACTCCTTTTTCCGCCTATTACCACCTAAAACCAGGGGGCGGGAGCATAGCGATTTTCGCACGGCGGTCCAGGCCAGTTTGGCGCCGCCGGCGCGCCAAACCGGGTTGCTGGCACCCACGCCCGACCCTATAATGGCTCGCGGTGCAGCCCATGCGCGTCACGGGTCATGCAATACGCCCCCAACGGAGGACTTCGATCGTGGCATCCGGAAAGTTCTTGTTCACCAGCGAGTCCGTCAGCATGGGGCACCCTGACAAACTGGCCGACCAGATCTCCGACGGCGTGCTCGACGCCCTCTTGGCCCTGGATCCGCTGAGCCGCGTCGCTTGCGAAACGATGGTGGCCACAGGCGTGGCGATCGTGGCCGGCGAAATCACGACCAAAGCTACGATCGACTACACCGAGGTCGTCCGCAGAGCGATCCGCGACGTCGGCTACACCGACGACCAGTGGGGTATCTGCGCCGACACCTGCGCCGTGATGCTCATGATCGGCAAGCAAAGCCCCGACATCGCCCAAGGGGTCAATGAAAACGCCAATTCCGGCAAGGACATCGGGGCGGGCGACCAGGGGTTGATGTTCGGTTATGCCTGTAACGATACGCCCGAGCTCATGCCGCTGCCGATCGCCTTGGCCCACCGCATCACCAATGCACTGACCGACGCCCGCCGGCAAGGCCGAGTCAAGTGGCTACGTCCCGATAGCAAGAGCCAGGTGACTGTGGAATACGACGGTCAGCGCCCGGTGCGGATCGACACAGTCGTCGTCTCCACACAACACGCGCCGGAGGTCAGCCACGAGGAAATCTGCCGCACGGTGAAACAGATCGTCAAGCCGCTTTTGCCCGCCGAGCTCAGCTCTGCTGGGGACATCACCTACCACATCAATCCCACGGGTCGGTTTGTCGTCGGCGGCCCGCACGGCGATTGCGGCCTGACGGGGCGTAAGATCATCGTCGACACCTACGGTGGCTGGGGCCGGCACGGTGGCGGCGCCTTCAGCGGCAAGGATCCGACCAAGGTTGACCGTAGCGCCGCCTACATGGCGCGGCACGTGGCGAAGAACATCGTGGCCGCCGAACTGGCCGACCGGTGCGAAGTACAACTCGCTTATGCAATCGGTGTCTCCGAGCCGGTCAGTATCCGGGTCGATACCGAGGGAACCGGCAAGCTCGAGGACGGCCGGATTTGCGACCTGGTCCGGGAGCTGTTTCCGCTCACGCCCAGCGGCATCATCAAGTACCTCGACCTTCGGCGACCGATCTATCGCCGCACCGCCGCCGGCGGACACTTCGGCCGAAGCGAGCCGGAATTCCTTTGGGAAAGCACCCATCGCACCGCAGAATTGACCGAAGCCGCGGCGGCTTGTGCCGCGGTGGGCTGATTTGCACGATCGCGACGAAGCGCTCCCAGTGGCCGCGAAGCGGCCGAAATGACGTTCCCATGTGGAGCGTGGGAACGAGGGAAAGATGAGTGCTTGTTCTTTCAAGCCGATTCCAAGCGAATTGGCTCGTATGGCTGGCGTTCTCTTGAGCTTGGTGGTCTGCGTCGCAGGAGGAGTGCTCGGCGGGAGGCGTTTCGCGGGTGCGTTGACGTTGCCCTTGGACGCAGTCGTGCTGGCGGCGGTTGCCACGGGCGCGGCCCTGGCGGCCGCTTTGGCGCGGTTCGCCTGGCGGTCGGGAAGCCCTCAACGACCAGGTAAGATCATGGATCACGCCGCGCTGGCCGCGCCCACGGCGGGAATTCTATTATTGGGATACGGATTGACGCCGCCCGACTCTCCGTTCTGGGCCAAGGCGCTGTTTTGGACGTTTTTGGTCTCTGAAGAGGCGGCCAGTGGGTGGTGGGCTTTTCGCCGCGGCCATGCCCCTTGGCCGGGGCAACCGCGGCTCGGCGGAGCGACCTCGAAACGGCGGTTGCCTTCGGGCGAGCAACTCACACAACGGCTGTCGCGATCGAAAACGGCCGACGGTGTCGAATGGCTGCGAGGCTCGGTGCGCGCCGATTTCGCGCCGGGTAGCAGCGCGGCTCGCATTCATGTCGCCTTCTGCCCTCCCATGTCGCGATTGCCGCGGTTCGAGTTCCACCAGTCGTCCGGTCCGCCGTCACGGATCACGTTGGGGCGGCTTCTGCCGCACGGGGCCCGGCTCGAATTGAAACTGACCGGTCCGGCTCGCGAGGCCGTGACGGTATGGGTCGAGTTTACGGCGTCGGAAAAATCCGCGGCGTTCACTGGAATTCGCGGCCGCGATCGTCCATAATGGACTTTAGTGGCTCGTGCCAGGCATTGCCGTGAGAAAGCCCATCCGAAAGGTCAACCCATGACGCGCTCCGAACGAGACATCCTCGCCATTTTTCGACGATTCCGGGTGGGGCCGAACAAAATGCTTTGCCTCAACAACTTCGTCAACGATAACTTCCTGGTCACGATGGATGCGCTGGTCAAGAGCAAGCTCGTCGTCAAGGACCGTCCGAAGCACGCGTATTACCTCACCGAAGAAGGTTACGAGGCGTCGTTGGTCGAGAATTGATCTCGATCTCGCCCGGCCCCCAACGTGTCGTCGAAAAACTCCATTGCTTCGAGCATCGTCCGCTTCATTTCCAGCGGCGAGAAGACATGCCCGGCCCCGAGCAGGAATTCGACTCTGCCGGGCACTCCGGCGTCGGAGAGGGCCGTGGCCATCTGGAACGCCTGGTCGTACTGGACCAGCGGGTCGTTTGTGCCGGCGAAGAGTAACATGGGCGGATCGCCGGCGTTGACGTACTTGATGGGCGAAGCTTGCAGGTAGAGCTCGCGATTCTCGTCCATCGGACCGCCGAGGAAGTTTTTGAGGATGTTCACCGACTCGGTCGAAAAATCGCCGATCAGGTGTGTAGCCCCAACATAGCTTACCACGGCTTGGACCTTACTCGATTGATCGTTCGATCCGCCGTCGCCTTCGAGTCCGTCGGACGTGTCGGTGACACCGAGCAAGAGCGCCAGGTGCCCCCCGGACGACCAGCCGAAGGCGCCGATCCGGTCGCGATCGAGCTTCAGTTCGGCGGCATGGGCCCGCATCCAACGGACGGCGCACTTGCAGTCCTCGACTTGCGCTGGGAATAGGTGCTTGGGCGCCAGTCGATAATTGATCGAGACGGCCAGGTAGCCGGCGGCCGCGGCTTCCTTGGCCTGGGCGGCGAAGTCGTCCTTGTTGCCGCTTTGCCAGCCGCCGCCGTGGATGAACACCAGTCCCGGGGCCGCAGCGTGGGTCCCTTTGGGCAGCGCCAGGTCGAGCGTCAGGTCCTCGCCCGCCCCAGTGCCAAAGACCACGTCGGGCCGGAATTCGACTTCGTACTTCTTGCCTTCCTTCTGGTCGTCGCTCGCATTCGTCTGTTGCGCATTCGTCCGGTCCACCTTCTTCGGTTCCGCATTCTTCTGGTCCGTCATCTTGTATTCCGCCTTCTTGTATTCGACCGCCAGCGGCACCGCCGTGGCGAGCGCCACGCCGGCGGCCAACAGGATGCCGGGACCCCTTCGAAATTGGATTCGGCTCATGACGCGACCTCATTCGAGGGAGACGAAGGATGAAGGCGGAAGGATGAAGGCGGAAGGGTGAAGGCAGGGCCTGACGCCATGATCTTTCTCCTTCCCACTTTCAACTTTCCCCCTTTCTTCTTTTTTCCGATCCCCATATCTCCTCCTTATCCCCCTATCCCCCTTTTATAGACGTCCCCGTCCGTGTTGGTCGATTTGTGTTGGTCGATTAATTGTGTTCGTTGTGCCTGCGGCTGGGGCCGCACTGCGCATTTCGACGATAATTCGCGCTCGCGCCACCCGCAAGTATAGTACGAATGGAACCTCGTGGTAGACGGTGAGGGGGGGTAAGAGGATCTACGGAGGGGTTGTGCCGATTCATCCGCTCATTTGCCGGGAATAATTCCGTCCGGCCGCCGCGAAGATTACAATGGAACGCGGGGAAGGCGACGGCAGGGAGGGCGAGTTTACGCTAAGCCAAGCGGAATTCAACCGATTGGTCTCGGACCATGCCTCGGCCCTCTACCGCCTGGCCTTTCGACTGGTGGGCGACGCGCACGAGGCGGAGGACGTGGTTCAGGACACCTTTCGCTCGGCCTGGAAGGGCCGGGCGCGCTTTGATGCCGCGCGCGGGGGTCGCGCCTGGCTGGCGGCCATCCTGCGCCGCCGCGTGGCCGACCGCTGGCGCCGCAGACCGCCGCCACGTCTGGCGGATTTCGAGGCCGAACTCGAGATTGGCGTCCTGGCGGCCGACCCGCTTTTTGACCAGTTTACCGACGAGATGCAGCAAGCCCTCGATCGCTTGCCGCTGACGCTGCGAGAATCGTTACTCCTGGTCGTGGTCGGCGAGTTGACGCACCAGGAGGCCGCCGACGTACTGGGCGTGCCGCTGGGAACCGTGCTGTCGCGCGTCAGCCGAGCCCGCATGCGATTGCGTGAGTATTGGCTGGCCGAACAAAAACGAGATTGAACGACCATGTGGAAACCCGCCATGTCAGCCTTTGGCCTCCATCTCGATTCCTGGCTCGACGAGAACCTCCGTGCCGTACCCTTGCCCGACGGGCTGACGGCGAGGCTACGGCGAATTCCGGGGTTGGTGAGCGGTGGAGTGGCAATTGGGCCGACCCTTGCACCGCTCCACCACTCACCACTCACCACTCCACCTCTCACCACTCAACTCGACGCGGCGCTGACCGCCGTGCCGCTGCCCGGCGGATTGGTCGATCGTTTGCAAACGACCTGCGGTCCCATGGCGCGCAGGGCGCGCTGGCGCGATTGCATGGAGCGCACCGCGGTCGCAGCCTTGGTGCTTTTGGCGATCGGGGGTTCGTACGCGGCGTCGCTGGCCGCGTTCTTGTGGATTTCGTACCCGGCCGCGCGGTTGGCCGCGGGGGCCGACCAGCCTCGCTGGTTTCAGGGCACGTTTTCGTCGACCGAGGACCTCGAAGGGCCCACGGTTCGGTTCGATTTCTCCGACGCCGATTCGCCCGCGGCAAGGCGCGTGTTCAACGAGGCCGTCGCCGCGGCGCATATCGCGGAAGCGGGATCTGCGTGGCAGACGGGGGCGACCGACGATCCAGTGGATTCGGAGCCGATCCTTCTAGCGTCGGGCGATGTCGATGTCGCCATTTCAGAGCACCTCGACCGTTTGTGGCAGCAGGGTCATGGCCTTCACGGCAGCCGAGTGCTCTTGTCGCGCGTAGGACCGAGCGATACCGATGACGATTTCGAGGCGATGAAAGTGCATTTCACCCGCTGGTTTGCGGTTCGGTGGTCGGAGTGGCCTTGTCTTCGGGAGCTGGCGGGCTTTCTGGACCGCCTTAGCGAGCCAACCGACCGGCGGAGCGAATGGGAGGAATGAAAGTTCCTTGCTTCCCGTTGTCGAAGTCTATAAGCTGGAACGTTGGCGATGCGAGGGTGCCAAGGATTCTTAGGACGGGACGGATGAGACACCAATTGCAAGGGGACGCGGCGATACCGAGGCGTTGGGGTGACCGTGTTTCGGGATGGCCGAGCAATGCGCGAGGGAAAGTTTGCGGTCTGCTGGTCGCGCTGATGGCGCTGTCCGGTGGACGCACGGCGTCGGCCGAGGAAGCCTATCAAAAGTTCCTCGATGGGCTGCGCGAGCACGGGCTTTTCGACATGGCGCTCGACTACATCGCCGAGATGCGCGAAAGCCCGCTCGTTTCGAGCGAGTTAAGAATACAGATGCCCTACGAAGAGGGGGTCACGCTGATCCACGCGGCCCAGGTCGAGCGCGACTCGGCGACCAAGGTCAAGTACCTCGACCGGGCGAAAGAGCAGCTCGAGGCATTCATTGCGGCCAATTCATCACACCCTTTGTCCGCCGGCGCCGAAACGGAGCTCGGGCAGGTGCTGGTGGTTCGGGGCCGGATGCTGATCGACCAGGCGAACCGTCCGGCAAACGCCCCGAAGAAAGAGGAGTTGCTCACCCAGGGGCGTGAGAAGTTTATCGCGGCTCAAACGGTATTCACGACCGCGGAAGAGAAATTTACGGCGAAGCTGAAGGAGTTTCCTAAATACATCGAGGCGAAGGACGTCAAGCAGATCGCCGCCCGCGACCAGGCTCGCACCGACCTGCTCAAGGCGCTGATTCATTCCGCGGGCGTGCTGCGAGAGTTGGCCAAGTCCTACCCGGCCGGCTCCGACGAGTCGAAAAACTACCTGCACGAGGCCGCCGCCAAGTACGCCAAGATCTACGAAAAGCACCGCACGCGGTTGGCCGGCTGGATCGCCCGCGCCAATGAAGGGCAATGTTACCAGGATTTGGGCGACACGAAACGCGCCTTGGGACTCTACGAGACGATTCTGAGCCAGCCCGACAACATTGAGGAATTTCGCAAGCTCAAGTCGAGCGCCATGCACTTGAGCATGCAGTGCTGGATTTCGGACACCGAAAAGAAATATGATGTCGCGGTGAACACCGGCGACAAGTGGCTGAACAACGCGAAGCCCGACGAGGAGCATTCGCCCGACGGTCTATCGATCCGCTATTACGTGGCCGTGGCGAACAAGCTGGTGGCCGGCGGCCTCAAGCCCGAGGAAGACTCGGCCCGGAAGAAGGCCCTCTCGGAAGCCAAGAAGCAGGCCGGTTACGTGCGCAAATACGACAGCGACCACAAGGAAGACGCGAAGAAGCTCTACCAGGAGCTGTCGGGGATCGACGAAGGGCCGCGCGGCGAGCCGACGAACTTCGTCGAAGCGCGCGACCGCGGCAAGGACGCTCTCGACAAGTGGCAAGAAAAGCTGGCCAGCATCACGACCGCGCCGGTGCTCAAGGACGAGGCCAACATTCCCAAGTACCAGGAAGAGGCCAAGGAGTGGCGCGAGAAGTCGCTCGAGTACTTCCGCCTCGCGTTGGAGCTGCGAGACGAGGAGACGCCGGTGGACGACGTGAACATCGTTCGCTACTACCTGTGCTTCCTGTCGTACAAGGACGGCAACTACTACGACGCGGCCGTGATGGGCGAGTTTCTGGCACGCAACTATCCCGACAGCGCCGGCGGTAAGCAGTGCGCCAACATCGTCATGGTATCGTACCTGGATTCCTACAAGGCGTCCCCGGTCGGCCAGCGCGACTTCGACAAGCAGAGGATGGTCGACATCGCCGACTACATCACCCACCGTTGGCCCAACGATGTGGTCGCCGACGAGGCCTGGGGCGTTTTGATGTCGGTCGCCGCCAACGAGCGGCAGTTGGACAAGGCGCTGGAGTACCTTGGCAAGGTCGCGCCCGATTCGCCGCGCCGCGGCGAGCTGGAGCTCAAGGCCGGGCAGGCCCTGTGGGCGGCCTATCTCGACGCGGCCCGCCTGGAGGGCGCCGATCGGCCGGCGCAGGCACAACTCGACGAAATGGTGGCCAAGGCCAAGCAAGCGCTCCACGATGGGGTCGAGCGAATGCGCGCCGCGGTCGACGCCGGCACCAGCGACGTCGGCGTGACGCTCGCCTCGGCGGCGCTGTCGCTGGACCAGGTGTACCTGGAAAGCGGCGAAAGCGAAAAGGCCGTGCAACTCTTGAACGATCCCAAGATCGGCCCCCTCACCCTTGTCGCGGCAAAGCACCCCGCCACGCAGCAGGGCAAATTCGACGTCGAGACCTACAAGC
>Ga0307373_10006264_pt1 | contig 19023 bp, 13 predicted proteins | sample OX2MG_FD_202534 | JGI IMG/M metagenome (GOLD analysis project Ga0307373, IMG submission 202534) | Soil microbial communities from Risofladan, Vaasa, Finland - OX-2 | ecosystem: Environmental > Terrestrial > Soil > Coastal area > Acid sulfate soil | place: Finland: Risofladan, Vaasa | collected...
TTTTGCTGCTGTGCGAGGAATCATGGCTTTCCATTGCATGGTACCTGATGGGCATACCGGGTGTAGAGAATCGGCCATGCCTTTTCGCCGGTGCATTCGTCATTCATAACAGGGAATGCTCAGTTGCAGTTGGTTGGAAAGCATGTAACAGGGAGAGAGGATGGCGAAAAAGGTCCCGGCGGGGCTTATCTCGCCGGGAAACCTTCACCAATCGGACGTGCGGAAGCCCCTGGCTTCAGACCTGATGCTTACCCGCATCTTTTTGGCTCGCTTGTAGAGCGGAACGAGATGGTAGAGGTTGTGAAGCACCCGCCAAACAACTTGGCTTGATAGGCCATTTCACAGAATCCGTTTGGAAAATGTGGGTAAGCATCAGGGCTTTAGCTGTGGGGTCATTGACAGAAACTGCAGAGGCACATCTATGCGCTGTCGCCGCGCTTGCCCTGCATCTGATGCTCGTAAGCTTTTTTGATGGCATTCAAGCTGCGCTGTACTTCGGCTCGCTCCTCCAACAGGTTCGCATAACGGAAGTAGGCGGCCGCTGCAATCTCGTGCGAGTGCGCAGCGTCCAGCAACTCCAGGGCCTGCGTGAACAACTCATCGGCAGTCGCGTAATCGCTCGTCTGGTGACGAAGGTGCGCCAGGGCCATCAACGCCTGTCCCTGCGCCTGTGGGTCGCCACTCGTGCGTGCATACTGCAACGCTTCTTGCGCCTCTTGCTCCGCTTCCTGAATAGCGCCGCGTTTCTGCAACAGTTCAGCCAGAGAGGTATGACAGATGGCGGAAGCAATGGGATCACCCAGTTCGCTTTCAATGACGATGGCTCGCCGGTATTCCTGCTCAGCCGCGTCGAGGTCATTTTGCCGTTCCAGCGTCTTGCCCAACCGCTCGTGGGTAAGCCCAACGAGCCTTTGCTCATCACGCATCTCATAAAGTGTGAGACTGCGCATGGCGTAGTCACGAGCAATGGTGAGCTTCCCAGCATTCTTGTAGTGCTGACTGATGTCCATGTACTTCTGAGCGAAGCTCAAGCTATCGCGCTCCATATCCTCGAACAGGGCCAAAGCGCGATGGAAGTATGCGACGGCATTTTCTGAATCCCCCAGACGGAAATAGTCGTTGGCGAGATTGCTATAGACAGCGAGAGAAAAGACAGGGTCATTGATCACTCTATTCTCAATGGCGTGATGACAACGCATGTGGTTTTCAAGAGCAAGCGTGTAGTTGTACAGGGAAAAGTAGGCTTTTCCGAGCAGATTGCGGGCGCGTTCAGTACTCTCACTATCGTTCATCGCCTCACCCTGATTGACCGCCTGGCGCAGGTCAACCACCGCCTCTTGATATTCGTGTAAGCCTACATGGACTTCTCCGCGCAGCAGATACAACTTATAAACTTGATCTGTCGTCATGCGTTCCGGTTGCATTGGCGCAAGCAGTTGTTCAGCGTGTTTACTGGCACCCTGCTGGACAAGGACACTGGCTTGCAGCAAATCCACCTCAATTTTCTGATCCGGGCCAGCATCAGCTGGCGAATAGCCCATGGCTCGTGCCTCGGCAGCTCCGGCAGGTGAGCCTTCCAGAAGGAAGGTGAGGGGAACGTCCAGACGGCGGGCGAGGATCGAGAGGGCCTTCAGTGAGGGGCGGATCTTTCCGCGCTCAATGGCGGAAATGTACGAAATCGAGAATTCGGGGGAGGCCAATTGTGATTGCGTCAATCCCAATTTAGAACGAACTTCTCGGATGTTCGTTCCAACCCGGGCCGCAACCGCCTTGCCTACGTTGGCAGCTTCGACGGATGGCATAGCGATGGTTCCTTTCAAGAGAATATGACAATGAGTATATCTAGTCTAAAATAGTATCATATGACTTTGCATATGTAAACAGATATGTAATGAATAGCGCATACGAGAATGTTGCCGATTCTCTCTGGCTTGATTCTTCTATCCCTGATGAAGCAACGCATCATAGCGTACCAGATAGCGAGCATAGACAGCAGTACCGTAACCGCTGAGAGACTGCAGCGAGATATCGTTTTGCTTGAGCGCCGAGATCACTGTCTCGGCCGCCAGGCGCCCGCTCCACAGGGCACCTGATATCCCTTCTGCCGAACTCGGGTCCACCAGAGCAGCAGCATCGCCAACGCACAACAACCGCTGACCAAACAGAGCAGTCCCACGCAAACCGGCGGCAATGGGAGCAGCTCGCCACCGCCCATGCAGCTGAGCATGTCTCGTTCGCCTCTCCAGTTCTTGCGTGTGCAGGAAAGCAAACAGGGCAGTTTCCAGGTTTGTCTTCTTCGTCCGCAGTTGCTCCATACTTGCGATCACCCCCACATTGGCACTTTCCTGGCCAGTAGGGAACACCCAGAAGTACGTGGTCCCCGCAGCACCAAAATAGAACTCGAGTGATTCGCTGAGACCTTCTATACCAGTCATATACCCCCGCATCGCAGTGAAGCGAGCCCGGTCATCCCGCGGAGGGGTGACAGCTTCCACCGCTGCGTGATCGGAATGCTCCTCAGACGCATTGCGCAACATGCGAGCGAGCCGTGAACCTGAGCCGTCTGCCCCAACCACGACGCGAGCCCGTAAGTCCACCTGAGCATTCCCACGCCTCCCTCGCACCCGCGCATACTGCTGCTCGGGGATTACAGCTTCCACCGTTACCCGATCTAACCACGTTGCACCATGCGCTATGGCATGATCGCAAAGTAGAGCATCAAACGCAAAACGTGGGGCGACGTAGCCCACACCGTTTTCCTCTTCTCCCACGGGATGGAAGCCCATCGGGACCCCGTTGACCCACATGCCGATCTGATCCACCTGCGTAAAACGAGTGCGCACCTCAGCCGCCAGGCCCAGATGAGCAAGTTCAGCAAGTGCCGGCGGCATAATGGCATCACCACACGACTTCTCACGTGGAAAGACCGCCCGTTCCACGAGGAGGACATCGACGCCATGCTTCGCGAGATGGTAGGCGGCAGACGAGCCAGCTGGGCCGGCTCCGACGACGAGTGCATCGTAGACGTGTCCTTGAGCCGTCTCAAGGTCAACGGCAGAGGAAAAAAGGTGCGTGGATGGTGACATATCATTCCCTTTCTTTTGCATCAGAGTACCACTGTTGTTCCATAAAGCCGCGCTGGATCATGCCGTTGACCACCAGCAAGAGGTTCTCCGAGGCCCGCTGAGCCCGTTCAAGACACTCTTTCCGTACATCTGGTGGAAGAGATGGTCCGAAGTTTTGCAGCAGGTCGACATACCCCTCGAAGGTCGTGAGAGGCCGGTAGAGGGCCGCAGTAGCTTCCAGGACGGATTGCTCTTGCACACACTCCCGTTCGTGCTGCCGCCGTGCCGCCGCTTGCAGACAGTGGATGATCTGCGCCTGTTTGAATAGACCTGCGTACTGCTGCACACACAGCTGCAATAAGTGCTGCTCTCGTGAAGAGAACACATGGGGACCTTGATACAGCAGGATGAGTACGCCAAGCATATGGTCCCCATACAGTAGGGGAAGCCAGGCAAAAGGAAAAGAGTGCCGTGGAACTTCTCCTGCGGTATCACTGGCAAATCCGACCCTCTTCATCAAGGGATCAAGATCAACCCAATGCAGTGTTCCCGGCCAGGAAGCGAAACAGGTATTGCGACCTCCATCACGAAGTTGGTCAAACGCGACCTGATCACCCGCAAGCAGGGGTGGTCCTGTGCCGACGCGTACACCCAGGCGCAGGACCTGCTTCCCTTCCTCTTCGTCAGTCAACCAGATTTCGGTGCAGCTCGCTGTGGCTGATGCAATGGCCTTCGCAACAGTATGGGAAACGTCCTGGTCTACGGTTTTCTGCGGCATTCCCTGAAAGATTTTCATCACGAGCGCTGCGTATTGTGCATCGAGCGTAGAGAGTCGCGCTGCTTCGAGGGCAGGGCCATAGCGGGAAAGAATAAACTCCAGGGCCTCGAAATCGGGTCCAGCATATACCTGTGTGTCGCCTCGTGGGCCAAGGACCAGGATCCCAATCATGCGTTCATGGACGCGCACAGCTGCGAGCAATGGATCGGTCCCATCTGCCTGTGTGGTTGGGCGAATTTTCAAGAGGCTCACATCGGTCTGCTGATCCGTACACAGTTCACTCAGTAAGAGGGGACGCTTCGCTGCTGCCAGACGTCCCAGGCGGGGATGGGCAGCGTCCAACCAGTCGGCCACCTTCTTAGGCCCCTCAACAGGTGTGATCCGCTCAAACAGGTGTGCTAAGATTTTCTTCTGCTTGCTTCCCGCAGAAAGTACAGGAGAAGGCCGGAAACATCCAACCCCTTCATCGAGGATAAGGAGGCAAGGGGCAGATGGGTCAAAGGCCTCAACCACCGCCTCCAGGATGGACGCAGCCACGGTGGCCACATCCCGATACTCGCGAGCAAGGTATGCAGACTGATTGAGCAAACTCCGATAATACTGCGGTTCGCTAAAAATGAGCCGCTCCATTTTTGTTCGCGTTACCCACCAGAGATACGAGCCAAGCGTTCCCAGGATGGTGACCAGCAATCCAACCTGCGCCGGAACAGCATGCGGCAAAAGCGACGGACTGTAGGTCACCAGCAGGGCTGCCAACAGGAACACACAAACGGTTCCAACACACGCCACAATGGCTGTGCGTATCAAGCCGTCGAATACGAGGATTTGATAGCGCACCAGCGCATAGCCGAGTGCCGCCGGAAACACCCAAAACGTCACGGTGCTGAACTGGCTATCCATCACGAACTGAGACTGCACCTGCAAGAGTTGTGGAAGAAGTGTCAGCACGATGAACGGTACCACTGCGGCGATGATTCCAAGCAGGAGCAAGCGCACTTGCTGCCGCCCACGCAAGTTCGACGCCCCTCGATAGGACAAACCAATAGCGAGTGTACTACTCACAAGACTCAGCAGCGTGTAGCAATAGATGAGGTCGTTCAGCCAGAGGGGGTTGGACACACCCGAAAAGAAGTACAGAAGGGTTCCCCCTATCGAGACCGCGCACAATCCGAGCACCAACCCGAGCAAGCCACGGAACACCCGAGCGTGTCGAGCAGAGGAAGCGAGGACATTGTGCGGAAAGAGCAGCAACAACACCGCCAGCAATGCCAGCGCGATACTGCTGCTCGTGCTGCCTACCTCAGAAAAGAAAGCGTCCCCCGCTTTTGCACTCGTCTCAACGCCAAAGGTACAGGCAGCACAGAGGCAAAACCCGAAAAGAACTGACGAAACCCGCCGCTCGGATGAATAGAGCCAGACGAGAGAACCCACGGTCAAAAAGCTCAGCCCGACCAATGCAGAGAATCCCATACGCGCAGGAAGCGCTGGACCGAGCAAGGTGGTGAACGAAGCGCGAACATCCAGAATCACCAGGAGGAGGTACATACTCCCCCCCATGATGATGAGCGTGAGACGACGCCGCCGAGTCTGAAACATGTCTGTCCTTTCTTTTTCCTGTTACAAGCCGGGAGAAATCTCTCCCTCTACGATACGCTCTGCGACATTCTACCGGAGCATCGTCATCTCCCATAATGTGGCATGCGAACCTCTTGCTTTAGACATGGGATGAAATGCCCCACCGTCAGGAGCGTCCCTCTCCTGCTTGAAAGCACCCATGGTTTGCAATAGAATAGCGCCATGAGAACATTTGAATACCGCCTTTTCGCGAATAAAGAACAGCATTCCAGGCTCACACAGCGATTGAGAGAAGCGGGTGGCATCTCTAACGCCATGTTGGAAATGGTCAAGGCGCACCATGAGCAAGATGGCACATTCCCCAGCAGGTACGATCTTGAGGCGGCTTTTAAAGGACATAGTGAACATGTCTCCGCCACGGCAGTGTACAGAAGGCCATCCACCTGGCATATCTCTTGCGCTCACAGGTCCACGTTCTCCGACGCGAGAGGCTGACATGCGGAGCATCCTTTCTCTTGCTGTATCTGCAAATTGTACGAACAGATACAAAAAACACACGAATGTTGACTCACGCTCTTCATGAGAGTGTATCCCTCCTAGCACGGTGGAAGAGACTCACCATGGATACATGCCTCTACGCTCTCAAGCAGGGGGCGAACGGTAAACGGGACGAGTTCTTTCTCTCCCCACACCAGCACGGGAACGAACGGCACTCCCTCTCTCCACAGTTGCTGAATCTGACGTGCGAACTCGTCCGGGCTCACCGTTCCCAGTGCCTGAGGATCGAGCAGGAAAAGCACGGGGAGAGCCGCCGGAGAACGCAGGACCAGTGCCAATGCCTGCTCACACGACGAAACGCTCTCTGCTGCATACCCGGCCATTGACAGCACTGTCGTTAACAGCGCTGCATAGCCGCTGTCTGCAGAAATAATGAGAATCACGTTGTCACGGTCAGGTTCGAAGGAGCCAAGAATCGCATTGACCTCTTCCCACACGCGTTTGCCAACGACAAACGCCGACTTCCCGATTTCCTGTTCGGACCGGCAGAACAGAGCCAGCGACTGCAAGCTTCTCTGGCTTTCTTGTATGCGACGCTCGACCAGCGTCAAAATGTCTTCGATGCTGGGTGCGAGCGGGGAGAGAGAGCGGATGTCGTTCTCTTCCACAATGTCTCGTGAGAGCTGTGCGAACATCCCGGGTGAAAGCGTCTGGAAAGAACAGCGCACGTCTTCGAGCGAGCGCTGAATACTAGAGAGCTGGTTCCGCAAGCGTTCCAGGTGTGACCCGATACGCTGGCGCTTCAGATAGGCTCGGGTGAGATGTGCTTCGATAGTGTCGCTCAGTTCGCTGGCGATGTGCGCGTTCAGAAAAATGGTGGTCAACTGGTGGGCAAATATCTCAAGAATCTGGCGCTCCCCCGCAGAGAAGGTACGAGCAGAGGAAAAGGTCAACACCAACACTCCCAGATGGTGCTGCTCGCGCTGGAGCGGAAGCCAGGCAAACGGAAAATCAGGTGGTTGTAAGAAGGAGAGACCTTTCGTATCACGCAACGCTTCACGTTGCGTTTTTCCCTCCTGGAACCAGCAGGACCAGTCACTCGTGGTTGGCTTCATGACCTCGTGGGGGAGCAGAGGAGCGTTCCCGCTGTTCACCGCTCGCCGTAGTAATCCGTCGGATGCGTCGAACAGCCAGAGTTCGACGCCCACATCCTGCTCAAAGCTTGCCGCTATCGCGCTCCCATAGATGCGTGCCAGCTCTTTCCCGGCAAGCGGGCTTGGCTCAAGAGGAGGAAGCATGCTTGCGCGGTAGAGCGTACACAGCAGGGCGACATGTTGCCGGACTGCTTCGTCCGCCAGCGCTCTCTCCAACCGCCCGGCGAAACGGGCCAGTATCAGGTCTATCTGCGCAAAATCAGGCCCGGCATACGGTCCGTGTTCTTCCCGACTGCCGAGAACCAGCACCCCCAGCAACCCTGCACTTCCGCGGCGCACCGGCACGAGCAGCGGATCACCCTGCACCTTTGCTGGAGGAAGGAATCGTAGCAGCCAGCCAGTGGGCAGTGATACGTCATCGGAACGGAGTTCACTGAGGAACAGTGGCCGTCTGGCCCGTTCCAGACGGGCAAAGGCCGGAGCGCGACCATCGAGCCACGCTTGCTTTCCAGCGGTGTTCACTCCCATCACCCGGGCCACCTGCGCCATGAGGGCATGCACAGAACCCGGGATGCCCTCCTCACCGGGGGGAAACGTGATCACGTGATACGTGTTGCTTTCCTGTGCCGCAGCAAGAAAACACACGTCCGGGGCCTTACAGACGCTCCGTACAGCCGAAAGCAGCAGCTGCACGACCGCTGCGAGCGGTGCAGACTCCCCAGCGTTCAAAAGCAACGCCTGAGGTGCTTCATCATACAGCAGACGATGGACCGCCGAAAGTTCGGGATCAAACAACAGCCGATCCGTGAGAAACGGAGCACCTTTCCACACAAGGGGAATACTCGCTCCCATGAAAAGAGCGCCCACCCACAGGAGTTCCGGGCCGGGACTCGTTGAAAGCGCACTCGTGAAAAGGAACACGAACACCAGATACGCCCAGAGACCAAGACAGAAGCCCCCGACCAACCCTGTCACCGCCAGGCGAATATGCCGGTCGATGACCAGTAAATGGTATCTGAGGAACGCATAACCCAGGGCGACCGGGACGACGCCGAAAGCGAGCGTCGAGAATTGCGCTCCCAGGATAGACAGGGCAGGTGAAACGGAGGGTACCGCCGTTGGCAGCATCGTCAGCACGACAAATGGCACGTAGGCCAGGATCATGCCTGCGGCAAGCAGCCGCATCTGCTGTCGTTTGCGCGGGGTGGATGTATGCGTATAGGAGACGAGCAGGGTGCCAAAACTGGCGAGGGCGATGAGCAGCGAACCTAAAGCCAGCAAGGTCGTATTCATCGCGCTGTCGAAGTTCCCAACCAGCAAGAACACTGTCACCCCCGTTAAAACGGCCAGGTAGCAACAGAGCAAGCGCCGTGTCTGTTTCGCAGTCTCCTCAAAAAAGTTATGGGGGAAAAGCAGGAGCAAGACATCGAGTAAAAAGAGGGCCATGACACTCCCCGCGTCGGCTATGTCTGAATAGGAGTTGAAGATGATGACGCTGAGAATGGCACTTGTTTCCAATGCAAAGCTCGCCGCCATACTCATGCCGAAGCCAAAGACAACCAGAGCAAGCATGCGATGACGCAGATAGAGAAAGCCCAGGACCCCCACGGCAAAATACAGACAGCCAACGAGTGTCGAAAACCCGAGTTGCATTCCCCAGTGGACGACATCAGCTGCGCCCGGTACGCCTGGCATGGCAAACGTGCCACCGATATTGTAGCAGACGAGACCAACAAAGAGCAGAGTGGCAAGCAACGCCACCAGGCGGTGCCGGGTTGCGGATTGCATACACATTCCTCAGAGCATATGGAAAGTTTTCCATACTCTTGACTAGACAAGCACGATAAAAATATGTACAATGAGAGTATACCATAGAGGTGGGCACGCTGGAAGTGGCAAAACCATCCTGGATGGGTGATTGAGAGCAATTTCAGGCAAGAGAAGTATAAAGCACGCGCAGAAGGGGAGGTCACTGGAGATGGGTTCGACCGAACAGCAACAGCATGTCCCACCACACATTGAGCTATCGCTACAGGCCTCGGAGCAATACGATGTCCTGTTCAGAGAAACCCTCGATCTGCTCTTCATGCTCAGTCAGCGCCTCGAAGAAGAGGACGTATCTTTCGAGACGATCCTCACGACAGTGACCGATGGAGTGAGACAGCTGCTGCACGCAGATATGTGCCTGCTCTTTCTCCCGGAACGGTCTGATTCTCTCTTGCTACGAGGCGTCTCACCTTTCCACCTCACGTCTTCGCTCTCGTTCGCACCCATCGCTCTAGCAGCGGAAGCGCTTCGGAGTCAAAAGCGGCCTTTTCTGTTACCATCTACCGCCTTGCCTCAGCTGAATCCTCTTCCCGATCACTTCCAGAGTGGGATTGCGGTACCGTTCCAGGTGCTTCACGGCAGACAGGTGCCAGGTCTGCTTTGCTGCTATTTCAGCACTGTCCGCCCTGTCAGTGATGAGCAACAGAACAGCTTACACATCGTTGCAAATCAGGTCGCTCACCTGTTTTTTCGTGATCGCGTCCTCGATCTCTTGGGGCAGCGCTACCTGATCAAAAGCTTTATCGAGCGATTACTCCAGCATCCTGAAGGAGCAGAAGCGGCCTTAACCTTTCATGCGAGCTTTCTCAATCTGGACCTGGAACGTCCCCACACGGTGGTTTTAGTAGAAATCAGAGGGAACAGTGAAGAGAAGGCGGCACTCCCTCTCAGTGGTGAGATCGCATCCCTCTTCGAGGCCAAATTACGGGTGGAGTATCCCGGTTCACTGCTGTATGAACATGATCAGTTGCTGGCATACCTGGTTGATTCAGCCGATCCAACAGGCACAGGGTTACAAGACTGGCTACGCGACCAGTCTCTCCAGATATCCAGCGACTATGATGGCTTCCGGCTGTGTATTGGTATGAGTAATAGTTACCAGCACATAGCCGACTATCGCCAGGCATCTTCTGAGGCGATTCAGGCACTTCGCACAGGATATACCATCCATCCGGAAGGGGGAGTGACGCACTACAATGATATCCGCATTTACGAATACCTGACGATTGCGCCAGAGCTGAAAAACGATTCCCTTCAGGAACAGCTCGAAGTGCTGCTCCGCTATGACCAGAGTCATAAGAAAAAAGATCGGCTGTTTGAAACATTGGAGGTCTACCTCCAGTGTCAGGCCAATATGGCAAAAGCGGGCGTACGTCTAGGTGTTCACCGCAACACGGTCGAACAACGATTGAAAAGAATAAAGGACGTGGCGGGTCTTGATGTCTTGCATGCTGACGCCAATGTGTTCGACCTGGAACTGGCACTCCGCGTGTTCAAGCTGCGTATGCAAGCCCGGCCGCATACGCAGCTTGACTCCTGACGCTGTTCATCGCAGTCAAGTCACTCCCCCAAAAAACCTGCACACCCACGAAAGAGTAGCATTTTTTCCATATTTTTTGCCGTTTTGTACTTGTAAAATATAGAAAAATATGATATAATCAGGGGAGACACGAAAGCAGGCATCTTGGTTTTCCCAGGGTAATGGAAAGAGCGGTTGCATGCACGCTGTCAGAGAGAGGGGCATCGTTCACACCGCGTACCCGAGAAAGGAAGGGGCCGCAGCGGCACATTGTCCCCTGAGAGCACCTGCGAACGTGTAGCAAGAGAGAAGGTCACATGCGCCTGCCCAGTCATGAATACACCGCCGCTCTGGACACGGTGACAGAAGCGGCCAGGCTACACCATCAGGAAGCCCTGGTACTCCGTAGTATGGGAGCGATTTTTCCCGAAGGCGTGCCAACGACGCTGCACACTCTTCTGGATGTCGGCTGCGGTGCGGGGAGTTGGGCGCTTCGGACCGCACACGCCTATCCAGAAACCCAGATCATTGGCCTCGAGGCCAACGCAACCCTCCTGGGCTATGCTCAGGTGCAACAGTGGGCGAGGCGACTTCCCAATATCCAATTTCTTCCCTGGCCAACCGGGAAGAGCGCCTCGCTCCTGGCGTTCCCTGATGCGAGCATCGACGTCATTTCGGTGCAGGATGCGCTGAGTTCCGTAGACACACACCATCTCCCGCTTTTTTTCCGGGAGTGCCGGCGTATCCTGCGCCCGGGCGGTCGCCTCCGAGTCGCCGAAAGTGTCCTCCGCGGTCCATTAGACCTCTTTCCCGACGAAGCGCCATTGCGCATACTCCGACTCATCGATGACGCTTGCCATCGTGCAGGCTATGGCCTGGCACTCAATGAGCAGGCGCAACTGGCTACGCTGGTTGACCAGCTGTCTGCTGCCGGGTTTACCGGCATTGAACAGCGCCTGTATGCGCTCGACAGAGATACCGCGATGCACCAGGCCATAGCAGAACAATTCGCCATTTTTACCCACCTGGCTCTCCCTTTCCTGCAAGCAATGGGAGTGGTTTCAGAGAAAAATCTGCTTCCCCTGCTAAGCCAGGCTATAGAAACACTGCGTACTCAGCACCTCCACGCCCCCTGGTCCGTTTTGTTGCTCTGGACACACACGCCGATCACCGCACCTCCTGGAGGTTTGGCATGAATACCAGCGACCCATCGTCCGGTACACCAAACAATGCACCAGGAGGCTCTTCTCACCGCTCACTGGTTCCTCTCATCACGCTATCTGCTTGCCTGGTACTCGTCACAAGTGCCTTGCTCACCGCGCTCATGGTTCCCCAGACCAGCCTGTCTATAGCTCCCCTCATTACTGGCCCGCACATCATCGGCACGCTCACCTTTGGCAGCAGCGGGCAGCTCAACCCACAGAGTAGCACCGGCATCAATGATGTCATACACCTGCAATTATATGGCGTGCTTCCACCTTCACCGGGTATGCAATATGACGCCTGGCTACTCCCCGATTCAGCTTCTTCGGAACAGCCTCCGGTGCGGCTGGGTTCCATCACGTTGTACGGAAGGAATGGGCAGCTCACCTACTCCGAGCCAAAACACACCAACCTGCTCGCCATCTACAGCCAGGTGCTGATCGCCGCACAACCAGGATCATCTGCGGCTCCATCCCTCCCCCCTATCACCCAGTCAGACTGGCGGTATGCAGGCCATTTACCCGCTATCCCGACACCCGGAGACCCGCAACACTACAGCTTTTTGGCGCATGTACGCCACCTGTTGGCTTCTGACCCAACCCTTCAGAGCATCGGTCTCTCCGGTGGACTGGCGATCTGGCTATACCGCAATGTCGGAAAAATCCTGGAGTGGGCAAATGCCGCCCGCGACGATTGGACACAGCACTCCCCTGCCGCCGCGGCCCTTCTGCGTCGTCAGGTAGACCGCATCCTCGATTACCTGGATGGCACGCCCTACGTTAACAGTGATGTGCCGATGGGGACGCCATTCCTGGTCGACCCGCAAGCGGGTCGTATTGGTCTTTTGCAACGCCATGCCGGGCAAGACCCGCCATCCTATCTCACGCATATCGCGATCCATCTGCGCGGCCTCATCGCGGCACCGGGATCGACAGTGCAGCAACAGCAGAAGGCCGCACTCATCGATACCGCGCTCGACGCTCTCTCTGCCGAACTCACCGAGGTGCGGCAGGAAGCTATTGCACTTGCACACGTGAGCGATGGAGATTTGCAACAACCCGCAGCACTCGCACTCCTTAATGAGATGGTGGCACAGGCCACTGTGGCTTACGTCGGTCAGGAGACACCCCTGGCTGGTTCTTCTTCCACTTCAGCCAGGGGCGTCTCCTGGATCACCGGGCAGCTTCAGCAATTCGCCACAATCGCCATTGCTGCGGTAGGGGGATAGTCATAGATGTGCGACGTGCGGAAACCCCCGTCATAAATTTATGCGGGGATACTTGACGCACACACAGGTCGTCACGGCTCTTTCCACGCGTCCATCCCCATGCATCTGCTACATTGAATGTACTCATACATAATCACAAGTGCATGCTTTGTTGTTCCTGGTTCACCCCTGGAAGCCTCAAAGTGCAATCACTTCTTTGGTCTTACTCCAGGTCCCCAGGCGTTTTTTCGTCGGGTCGTAGCCACTGTCCGCGACGGCACGTTCAGGTTGAGGCCGAACATGCGAAGTGCCTCGAGCAAAATGTTCCAACTGGCATTCTCGTCCCGGTCCCCAACATAACTGCAGTCAGGATCAGGACAGACGAACACCCGATCAGCAAGGGTCAAGTCGATTTTCCGTGCTCCACAGCAGTGACAAAGCTGACTCGACGGGAAAAAACGATCTACCTTGATCAGCAGCCCGCCCTGATGGACCACCTTGCTTTCCAGCAGATCGAGCATAGTGCCCACCACCGCATCGGAGAACGAGCGCGACAAGCAGCGATTGCGGATGAGTCCTTTGACGTGCAGGTTTTCCACCGCCACCATGCCGCTCGTCTGCGCAATTTCTGTCGTCAGCTTGTGGAGCCAGTCCAGACGAATGCAGGCGATCTCGTAATGCAGTCGCGAGAGCTTCTCTTTCGTCTTGAGCCAATTTTTCCCGCCCTTGGTCCGTCGTGCTAGTTGCTTGTTCAGCTTGCGCAGCTTCTTCAACTGATGGGCGAGCGGTCTTTGGTTCTCATACCTCCGCCCATCGTTCAAAGTTGCCAGCCGGTTTAATCCGACATCAACGCCTACCGGATGAGCGGGAGAAGATTTCACCTCATCGGGCAGTTCGACCGTAATCGAGACAAACCACCAGGAGGCCGTTTTGCTGATCCTGGCGGAGAGGATTTTGCCGCAAAAGCGCAGGGACTCAGCCATGTTGACTCGTCCGAGTTTTGGCACACGTAACCAGTGATCCCCGACGGTAAATTTATCATTGGCCAGATAAAAGGACTGCCGCGAGCGTTTTTTGCTCTTGAATTTCGGGTATCCCGCCGTGCGTCCTACTTTGCGCCCCTCAAAGAAATTTTTGAAGGCAGCCGCCACATCCATAAACGCGCCTTCTACCGCGCACTTGGTGACCTCATAGGACCAGGGGAACTGTTCTTTTCGGATGGCATGAAACTGCGTGCGCAGCTTGAGCGCCGAGGGCTTTTCCCCTGCCTCGTACTGCTTCTGCCACTGTGCCACTGCCCAGTTGAATGCGAAACGAGCAGTCCCAGCAGCCTTGGCAAAATACGTTGCTTGCTCAGGCGTTGGGTTGAGCCGAATTTTATGTGCGCGAATCATGCTCCACCTCTTTTGTCGTCTGCCCTTGCTTCCTCATCCCCATTTTAGAACATTTATCCTAGAACGTCAACAAGAGCGCAAATGCAAAAGTACCTTTTTGACCACGTTTGAATATGTTTTCTCTCACTGTTGCTCGTCTCCCGTGCTTTGAACGGGAACCAGACGGGAACCCAGACGATTCCTGTTGGGTTCCCGTCTGGTTCCCGTTTCCATCCCGCAGCCGAACTCGCTCTGTTGGCTATACTTGTTCTAGGCACTGGCAGCGGCGATGCATGGACCGCTGCCGATCAGACAGAACAGGGAAAGCACCAGTGTATGCAGTACATTCACCTGACCATTGATGTCCCCGGGAGGCAGTCACTTTCTCTGCGTGCCGCAGAGACGGTACGCGTTGACCAATGTATTGCCTGGCTGGTCGGCCAACTTGCTTTGCCGACCACAGACCTGGCTGGACTACCACAGGAGTATGCCCTTCATCGCGCCAGTGATGGGCGGATGGCCCCCGGCGAGGAGACCCTCCATGACGCAGGCTTTGCCCACGGTTCACGCCTGACGCTGCTCCCAGTTCCCCGCACACCGGTAGCACGCAAGGGAAGACCTTCGGCGGCGATGGTGCCACTCCTGAGCAGTGTGAACTCCCCCGCCCATCCTCCTGTCAACCGGCGGACGGTCCTCAGATGGACCATCATCTCCTCCTGCGCCCTTCTCGGAATGGGGGCCGGTGTATCAGTGGCAGCAGCCCAGTCATTCCTGCGCCGTCCGACCGTCGGAAGCCGTCCCAACAGCGTCCATCGGCCCACAGCGCTCCGTGCAACGCTCCCCCAGGCGAGCCTTGTCACCACGTTTACTGCCCATCAGCAGACCGTCCGTGCTGTTTCCTGGTCCCCAGACGGGTCCAGGCTGGCGTCGGGTGGTGATGATGCCCGTGCGCTGGTTTGGACCCCCACAGGCCAGCTCATCCGGAGCATTCCCCACTCGTCACCTGTCGGGGGGCTCGCCTGGTCGCGGGGAAGCGATCGGCTCGTCTCAGCCGCTGGAAACATCGTGACTTTCTTTACGGCAGCCGCTGGAACGATCATTGCGCGAGTCGCCGCACATACAGCACCGGTCACGTCGGTCGCATGGACGCCACACAGGACACAGCAGGTCGTCTCTGGCGGAGAGGATCGGCGAGCCATTGTCTGGGGGACCACCACCTACCAACCACAAACCGTCTTTACTGGCCATACCGCCGCCATTGAGGCCGTCTCATGGGCTCCTGATGGACAGACCGTCGCTTCCTCGTCACAGGGAGGAGCTATCCGTGTCTGGCGGGCTGCTTCAGGGCAAGAAGTTCATCCCTTCTACCTTCCCATCGCTCTGCCGCAGCGGACAGCGGCATTCTCCCCCACGTCACCGCTGCTCGCCATCGGCGGTGACGACGGAACCATCCGCCTTTGGCACGGACTGCAATGCTTGACGGAGGGAACCAGCACCGCTGGTCTCCTCTGCCTCGATATGCCAGTCGCCTTCCAACAATCACCGAGCGCAGTTCGCTCACTCGCCTGGTCGCCCGATGGACGGTTTCTGGCCGAAGGCAACGATGCCGGGACCATCACCCTGTGGGAACCAGCGAGGAATCAGCTTCCGGTGTTCACCCGGACCGTGCAAGCGGGGTCAGCCATCCACAGCCTCACCTGGTCGCCCGATGGTGGCCGCCTGGCTACGTCCGTAGGCGCAACGGTATGTATCTGGCAGCTGGCACTGCAGGAAAAGTGAAAGGAACGGTATGATGGGAGCAAGAGACCCGGGGAATAGTGGAGGTGCCATGCCCTTTGGTCCCATGCGTGCAGCAGCAGCGGCCAGAACACTGGCAACGCTGCTAGTCAGTACGCTAGGAATCGTGTGGCGAGCGCAGAGGCAAACCGTCCTCCTTGCGCAATCAAGCGATGCAGCCCTGTGGGCGGCTGCACTCGGCGTTCTCGGCGTTGCGTGGACCAGGAACTATTCGCCGGTCCTGTTCGGGGCCCTGGTGTTTGTCCTGTTACTTCCCGTCGGTGGTCAGGGCTGGATGGTCGTTGTGCAGCGGTATCGAGGATACCACCGTATGTGTCGGGCGCGCCACCGGAACCTGACCTCTCCGGGGACCATGTCAGGAACGCCCCGGCACGCAGGCACTGTGTTGCGTCCGCTGGCCTGCTGCGGCTTTGCCCTGATCTATCTGCTCTATGCTTCGTTTGCGCTGGTCGCCAAACCGGCGCTCACACGCATGGATCCAGTCGTCTTTGTCTGCCTGCAAATGCTGCTGCTGGTGCCATGCGGCATTGCCTTGCTGCTTCCCACACCCACACGTTCCCTGCTCAATCCGGCCGTGTTGCTACGCGGTCTGCTCTTCGGTGCCTGTCTCGCCACGGGATTTCTGTGCCTGGCAGTGGCCCTCAAAGACGAGACCATCACCCAGTCAACAATCATCTCCTGCGTGGATGGACTGGTGGCAACACTGCTCGCCTGGCGTGTGTTTCATCAGCGCATCGCGGCTTTCACCATCGTCGCTTGCGCATTTTCCGCGCTGGGGTCACTGTTCGTCTGGCTGGCGACACCTGCCATGTGGCAAGCGGACTGCACTGCGCTGCTCGGCGGCACATTATTTACGATCTTTGCCTTCCTCGTCGAACGCCTGCTGCTCTCGCCCACGGACCGTCGCTTACTCGTGCCCTTCCGTCCTGTTTTAGGCGTGCAACTCCTCACGATGGCTGGCGTTGCTGGCGTGTTCGCCCTCTGTTGCGGCAACTGGCAGAGTCTGCGCACAGGCACGTGGACAGACGTGGGAACGCTCTGCTATACGAGCATCGCCACAGTCCTCGTACCAGTGGTGGCGGCACCACTATTGCAGCGCTACGTCAGTGCCGTCACGGTGGCCTTTCTGGCAGTCCTGGAGCCGCTGACATGTACGGCTGTGGCTTTTGGCTTCGGCGAGCGGCTGCCCTGGCCCACGTACGTCGGCACCGGCATCGTCCTCGTAGGAGTGGTGCTGCAGGCCGCCGTCAGCGCGGTCGCCAGTGGTGCAGGACAGATGCCGCCGGGAGTTGTAGCGGCGGCCCACCGGCAGGCTGCCGGGCTTTCTCCACTGATCCGACTCGGACCGCATTCGTTCATGCTGCTCAGCTATCTTGCACAGATGCCGGACGGAGGAACGCGTGAACTCGCTCACAGCACGGGGCTATCGTACACGCAAGTAAGCCACCTGCTCCGGGCGCTCCACCGAAATGGGTTTGTCAACCACCTGCGATCACCACGGCACCGCTACACGCTTTCCCCGGGTTGTTTCCAGAGAGTCCACCGCTATTCATCGGCATGGACACAGCGGTATTGGAAAGGAGTGAAGACACCACACAGTTTTATGTCAAGTTTGGAACCCTGGCAATCAGCGTTTCCTTTAGTATGCATGAAAGGTAGCTAACAAATGCAACATGTCACCATCGATCTGTATGGAGTGAATTCCTCCCTGCTTTCTGACGAGGCTCTCCTCCGGAGCTTTCTGGAGGAGTTGCCGGGGGTGATCGGCATGCAGAAAGCCAGTCCGGTCTTTCTTGAAGAAATTTCTACCACGAATCCGCTCGACGATGGTCTCTCTGGCTTCGTTATTATCGCCACCAGCCACGTCAGCCTGCACGCGTGGCCGCCGTACCACATGATCAACATTGATATTTTTTCGTGTGAACCCTTCAACACCGGGACCGTCATCGACGTGGTCACGCAACGATTTCACTCACAAGACGTTGAAATGCATGCCATCGAACGTGCGACCCGCTCGCCGCGCAAGAGCGGCGCTCCGCTGGTTGAAGACACACCACTCGCCACGAGCTATGGGACACAGCCACTGCGAGCCTACGCAACTGACGCAGGGGGTCCTACCCGTCAGCCGCCTCGCCCACATCTTCGCGGACGGGCATAAGATGGCAGGCGGCGATCCACTGTGCAAAAAATGGATCGCCGCCTGCCCATGCATAGAAATCAATGCGGTGACTACTCACAGACACAGGGAGGTCAGCTGGTTGCATGGTACGTACAGCAAGCACGCTGCCATTCTTAAGCCCCACTCTCGGTAAAGACACATAGGCAAAACGCATGAATGTGAGCGTCGCCAGCAGTTGGATGATCTCGGAATCCATGTCTGCCAATGGCACGTTCAACGCAGCCACGACCGGATCCCAGAGCTGAATATCTGGCAGACTGACGCGCCAGCGCAGTTGCTGCGCGTCCTGTACGACTCCGGCAAAACGAATGGCTCCATTCGTATTAATGCGCATCCACCCACCATCCCAAACAGCCCTGTCCACGGTGTCCACAAAATGGCCGAGGCCGGTACATCTTCTGACGGGAGCAAAGAACAGGGATGCGGTGAAAGCCCTGGCGCGTCCTGTCGGAAGCAGATCCATTGTGATGGCTCAGCCTGTGTAGCAGGTAAAAAGCGATTCTCCCGCTTATCAACAGCCCGTGCCAGCAGAATCGGCACCACCTGTGAATATCAGGACGATCCCTGGTCGCGTATCGTAACAGGCCCCGTTTCCGCCAATCTGTCAGCGTTGCTGAAGTAACGGCATCTCCCGCCAGCCTGGTGACGTCTGCATCGTCGCGAGATACGAACGCCAGCGGACTGCGCGTCAAGGCCTCCAGTAACCAGGCGCTCATAACCACGTCAGCAACCCTCACAATGATTCGTATCGGTAATCTTTCTCATCCACAAGAAGACGAGTTGAATCAGGCAATGCAAGCAGCTTCCCTCTCTTTTTCTTCTCAGGAGGGAGGAATGAGTGAGGGCGT
>Ga0307373_10006265_pt1 | contig 19022 bp, 13 predicted proteins | sample OX2MG_FD_202534 | JGI IMG/M metagenome (GOLD analysis project Ga0307373, IMG submission 202534) | Soil microbial communities from Risofladan, Vaasa, Finland - OX-2 | ecosystem: Environmental > Terrestrial > Soil > Coastal area > Acid sulfate soil | place: Finland: Risofladan, Vaasa | collected...
CTCGGAAATCTCCGCTGTATTCAGCCTGGGTCGGAACTGTCTGGTAAGCCGCCAAAGGGCCATGGGCAAAGCGGTAGGCGTCGTAGTTGAGAAAGAAGAAGAGCTTGTCCTTCTTGATCGCACCGCTGAGTACAGCACCATACTCGTTCATGTTCTCGCGAGGCTTTACCGCATAGCCCTTCGTGGGATCGATCTGCGCCGGAGCAAAGTAGCCCCAGGTGTCGAGAGCGGTGTTGCGGAAGTAGTCATAGACAGATCCGTGGAGCTTGTTGCCGCCGGATTTGGTGGAGTAGTTCTGAACGCCCATGCCTTCATACATGGCCGAATAGCCTGAGGTCTGGACCTGAAACTGGTCGATAGCGTCCACTGAAATCGCAGTCCAGACGAACCGGGTATCGCCTTGACCGGCGACCGAGGTAAATGGAATGCCGTTGATGTAGACCGATGATGCTGCGCCGCGACTGCCGGAGCCGTTGACGACGCCGGTGTTGGTGGTGGCGTTGCCGTTGGTCTCGTTGCCCTGCACTCCAGGCATCAGGACGGCAAAGTCCGTCGCGCGGCGCTGGTCGGGGCTGCCGCCGGCGCCCATTTGAATGGGCAATGCCGAATACATCGCCTGCTCCATGGTGGCGCCCAGGGTGGCGTTGCTGGTTTCAAGAGCCGGGGGCGCCGCGGAGATGGTGACGCTCTGCGCTTCGGAGCCAACGGTGAGCGCAATGTTCACGTTCGAAATTTCCAGAGCGTTGACATTGACGTGCTGTTGCGTGGTGGTCTGAAAGCCCGCCGCTGTGACGCCAATGGTGTAGATATCCGGATCGAGGGGAGAGATATCGTAGTCTCCCGAGGAAGTCGTCGTGCGGGTCAACTTGGTACCCTTGGTGGTCGAGGTGACGACGACGGAAGCGCCGGGAACAACCGCGCCGGAGGGATCGGTGACGACCCCTTTGATCTCTCCCTTGCCGGAGAGTTGGGCGCGGAGAGGCAGGGTGCAGAACAGGGCGACTGCTGCAATGAGAGCGAACAGGAACAAGACTGAGCGCTTACCCGAGGACGCCGGGGGTCGCTGGGAGTTGATATTGCGGTACGTCATCTATACCTCACAAAAGTTTAAAAAGAGAAAATGCTATCGTGGCGCAACGCTTGGATTACGCTTCTATCGATTTTCCGACCTAAAAGGTCAGACCACATTGGAACGAAAGTAAGCTTCTACTTTCCGACTGGCATCTGTCAAGAATTATTTTTATTGTTTTTGTCATTAGTTTCACTATCCGGCACGCAAAAATCTCCCGGTAACGCGCCTCTGCTTCGACTTTAAGCACGGAGGCACCGCGATCGGTCAAACTCGAGATGATTTTTGACTGGTTGTACCTTGGTACGGCCGCTTTTTACCAAAAATGGTCGTGCAAGGCGTAAACGCTATTGCAAAGGCTGAGATTCCAGCCACCGGTGGAGGCTGGGCTCCTGGGTCGCGCGGAACTGGATGCAGGCGTTGATGCTGTCGATCGATTTGGCAAGGGTGCGTGCCGAAGCGTCAACCGGATGGGTGCCAAAGAAGCTGATGACCTGATCGCGACCTTCAGCAGTGCAGAACGAGCCGGCGGCGGCTACGACACGAACTCCCGAGTTGGTCGTGAACTGGGCGTGGACCTTGTCCCAGTTTTGCTGGATGTAGCTCCAGGCCTGGGCTCGGGTCGAGCGTTGACGAAGCAGAACGGCGAAGATTCGCCAGCTATCCTGATTGCGGACCTGGCCGGAGACGGCATAGTCGAGCGTGCGGGTGACGAGGGTGGGATCGAGGAAGCGGGCGAGCGTCTGGAGTGCATCGGACTGGAGGCCTGGGTCGCTGGGGTCTTTGCTGGCGGCGAGAACTTTGTCGTAGAAGACTGCATCACCGTTACTGGCGGCGATCACCACAGCCGCATCGCTGAGGGCGGAATCGGAGTTCTTGTCCTTTTTGTGGCCGAAGCTACGATCCGCTATCTCCCGGGACTGAGCGACGATCACTGGGTCCTTGGCAGCTCCGAGGAGTTCAAAGAGCAGGGCGCGAAGCTGATTGCGGTCGAAGGAGTCATGCTTCGAGGGCTTGCCGAGAGCAGCATAGATGGGGCCGAACTGGGTGCGGAGATCGGCGTCAAGCCGGTCTAAATCCTTGCCGGTGGCGATCTTCGATTTGATGGTGTAGATCTTGGCCAGAGCGGTATCGAGGACATCGGCGCTGGGGTCATCTTTGAGAGCAAGCACCAGGTCGAGGTAGTCGGCGATGGAGGAGCGGCCGGAGGGGACCAGCGCCCAGCGGTCGCCGATGAAGTTGATGCGCTCAGGTGCGGTGAGGGCGGTCTCTGCGTGGGTCTCGATAGCCTTGTACTGTTCCGGCGTGTAGACGGTGCGGAAGTAGCCTTTGGCCAGTGCATTGGCGTAGAAGAAGGGGCTGCTTTCCCCGACGCGGAGGCTCGCTTCACCCGGCTTGAGGAGGCTGCAGGCTGGCTTGCCGCTGGTCTTGAGGCACACGGGAAGCGTCCACTGCTGACTGGTGTGATTCTCAGCGCTTGGCGACAGGAAGAAGCGGCTTTGGGCGACGGGCGCGCCTGATCCTGAGGCGTCGGAGAAGCTGAGAAGAGGGACGCCGGGTTGCTCGACGAAGCTGGACATGATCTTGTCGACGGGCAGGTGGCTGGTTGCGGTCTGCGCGTTCCAGAAGTCCTCAGCGGTCGCGTTGGCGTACAGATGAGCAGCGAGGTAGTTGTGAACACCCTGGCGGAAGGTCTCTTCGCCGACGTAGTTCTCGACCATGTTGAGAACAGCGCCTGCTTTACCGTAGGCGATGCCGTCGAACATCTCGTTGATCTGGGCCGGGGTATTGGCCGTGGCGCGAATGGTGCGGGTGGTGGCCTGCGAGTCGTAGTTGAGGGTGGTATCGAGTTCCTGCGCCTCGTCCTGCGGGATGTTCCACTCAGGATGCCATGCAGCGACCGGCTTGTGTTCCATCCATGTGGCGAAGCCCTCGTTGAGCCAGATGTTGTCCCACCACTGCATGGTGACCATATCGCCGAACCACTGGTGGGCCATCTCATGCGCCACCACGGCGGCTACGTTCTTCTTTTCGGGGATGCTGGCGGTCTTGCTGTCGATGAGCAGGTCGGTCTCGCGGTAGGTGATGCAGCCGAAGTTCTCCATGGCACCGGCCTCGAAGTCGGGCAACGCAACCATGTCGAGCTTGGGCATGGGGTACTTGATGCCGAAGTAGGTGTCGTAATAATGCAGGATGTACTCGGCTGACTTGACGGCGAACTGCGTGAGCTTCACCTTGTCGGGCGTAGAGCAGGCGCGGATGGGCACGCCGTCGCTACTGCCCTTGGTGCATTGAAAGTCGCCTACCAGAAAGGCCACGAGATAAGTCGACATGCGCGGCGTGGTGGCGAACTTGAGGGTGTGCTTCTCATCGAGCGCCGGGGTGTCGGAGACGATGTTGGTGTTGGAGATGACGGTGTCGCCACGGTCGACGGTGAGAGCAATGTCGAAGGTGGCCTTGAGGGCAGGCTCGTCGAAGCTGGGGAAGGCGCGGCGGGCGTCGGTCGGTTCGAACTGGGTGACAGCATAGTTGCGACGCGCGGTCTTGGAGAGGTAGAAGCCGCGGAGCTTGTCATTAAGGATGCCGTCGTAGCGAATGTCGAGAGTCACTTTGCCGGAGAGAGGCTGGGCAAAGGTGAAAGTGGCCTGCTCTTTGTCGGAATCGAGCGAGACTTCCGCGGTCTGTGAGCCGGCGGTGACGGAGAGGAATTTAATCTCGGCCGCGTTGAGCGTGATGGCGGTGCTGGGCTGGTCGAGGGTGAGGTCGATGCTCTCGGTGCCGGTAAAGGTCGCGGCCTTGAGGTCAGGGGTGAGCGCCAGGGTGTAGTGCTCGGGATGGACGCCGGAGGGAAGGCGCTGGGCCGAAGCCGCGAGGGGGGCGATGCAGGAGGCGATGACGAGGAGAGTTGCGGAGAAGAGATTCTTTGTGGTCAGCATGAGTTCTGTCTAAACGTTACATGGTGAAATCTGTTGAGACAAACGTTCCACCCGCGCCGGAGCACTAAATTCCCCTGCTTTGCGACCTTACGGGGCGACCGAGAGCAGATTCGGGTTAAGTTGAGGAGATGACATCAGTGCTTGATGGAGGCAGCGCGTTCGGAGTGGTTGGAGATATCGGCGGCGCGGGCTTCGGCGTAGGCAGCAGCTCCGAGTAGAGCACATGTATCGTCGAGGATGATGCGGACGGGGATGGCTTGCAGCAGCGGTGAGAGGCGGCCCTTGTCGAGGAAGGCTTGGATGAAGTCGCCGTTCTGGAGCGTTTGGATGATCTTGGGCGCGATGCCTCCGCCAAGATAGATGCCGCCCATGGCGAGTACCTTGAGCGCAACATTGCCTGCCTCGGCGCCATAGATCGCACTGAAGGTCCTCAGCGTCTCGAAGCAGATGGAGCTGGAGCCGTCCTGCGCGCATTGGCCGATGACGGCATTAGGGTCTTCGGCGGCGAGCCGGTCGCGGAGCCACTGTGGCTCCTGCAGCTTTTCAACGTCGCGGAGATAAGAATAGATGTTATGGACGCCGGGACCGGACAGAACACGCTCGTAACTGACGTGTCCTTTAAGCGTGCTGCGCAGGTATTGCAGAAGAGCGACTTCGCGGTCGGTGCGTGGAGCAAAGTCGCAGTGGCCGCCCTCGCTGGCGATGGGACGATGGTGCTTGCCGTCCCAGATCAGAAGCGCTTCGCCAAGACCGGTACCCGCAGAGATGAGGCCGCGATGGCCGACGGCAGCGGTATTGGCGGCGTGAAGGGTATAGATCTTGTCCGGCGTTAGTTCGAGGATGCCATAGCCATTGGCTTCAAGATCGTTGATGAGGAAGATATGCTCGATATCGAGTGACTTCTGAAGCTCGTGAACATCGAGCATCCAAGGCAGGTTGGTGAGCTTGAGGCGTCCTCCGCGGACGGGGCCGGGGCAGCCGAAGCAGGCGGCGGCGATCTGGCTGCGAGCGCCCTGATCTGTGCCGAGAAACTGTTCGACGACAGCGTCGAGCGACGAGAACTCGTGGGCGGGAAACTTCTGGTCGCGGATGGAGTGCAGCTTGCCATCCTGAAAGTCGTAAAGCGCAAGATGAATCTTGGTGCCGCCTACGTCGCCCGCGAGGATCATTTATTTAAGCTCCAAAGTACCTGTCGTCTCTGAATTCTCTGGTGCTGGAAGCTTAGATGCCGCGGCCGAGTCGAGCAAGAGCGTAAGCCGCCCGCTGGCAGGACGGATAATCTGCGAGGGGTAGGTCTCAGGCTGGTAAGGCCCAAGCAGAACATCGTGAAGGACCTGCGCCTTGGCCGCGCCTTCGATCAGGAATGCCACTTCCCTGCCTTGATTAATGACCGGCCAGGTAAGGGTGATGCGCCAGGTGTCCTTCTGCGGGACGTGGTTGGCAGTGACGATATCTGTGAGGTCATTGATGGCTTCGGTGTGCGGAAAGAGTGAAGCGGTGTGGCCGTCGTCGCCCATGCCGAGCAGGACGAGATCGAAGGTAGGAGTCTCCGCGCCTTCGAGCCTGAAGGAATTGCGAATGGTGGACTCATAGCGGGCGGCGGCAGCGGCGGGATCGAGCTCGCCTTCCATGCGATGAATCCGCTCGGGCGCGAGGGGAACCTTCGAGAGCAGCGCCTCGTTGGTCATGCGGTAGTTGGAGTCCGCGTCCGTAGGAGGAACGCAGCGCTCATCGACCCAGTAGAGGTCGAGCTTGTCCCACGGAACCTGTTTGAGAAAAGGCTGAGCAGCATCGGCGAGGAGAGCAAACATCGCCTCAGGAGTGGTGCCGCCGGAGATGGCGATGCGGGCGCGGCCGCGCTTTTCAGCTGCCTCGATCGCAGATTTTGTGAAGAGCTGCGCCGCAGCCTGAGCGACGGCGGCAGGAGTCGATGCGATGCGATAGGTGACGGTGACGGGACGGGGCATTTTAGCTTTTAGCTCCTGGCTTTAGCCTTTACCTTTAGCTAAAAGCCGGCATCGGAAGGATTCCCTCAGTGGCTAAAGCCATGTGGAATGAATTGGCTTTATGGCGGGACTAAAGTCCCGCCCCTTCAAAGTAAAGGTTCACAAAACTTGCAGCAGCTAAAGACTAAGAGCTAAAAGCTGCGGGTTAGAGTTTGCGCCACTTGCGGCCCTCGACTTCGAGGAGCGCGTCGGCGGCAGTGGGGCCCCAGGTTCCGGCAGCGTAGTTGGGGAAGTCCTTGACCGGCTTCTCCCGCCACGCTTCGAGGATGGGGGTAATCAGTGCCCAGGTGGCTTCCACTCCGTCGCGGTGGGCGAAGAGCGTACCGTCACCCAGCATGGCATCGAGCAGTAAGCGTTCGTAGCCATTGGCAGAGGACTTGCCGAACGACTCGGCGTAGCTGAAGTCCATGTTGACCGGGCTGATGTTCATGCCCTGCCCAGGAACCTTCGCGCCGAAGCGGAGGGTGATGCCCTCGTCAGGCTGAATACGCATGGAGATGATGTTCGGCTCCACGTTGCCCGCTTTGCCGCCGTCCTTACCCTTGAAGAGCAACAGCGGTGGCTGCTTGAACTGAATCGTGATCTCTGTAACCCGCTTGGCGAGACGCTTGCCCGCGCGAATGTAGAAGGGAACACCAGCCCAGCGCCAGTTCTCGATCTCCAGCCGCAGAGCAGCATAGGTCTCGGTCTGCGAGCGCGGATGAACTCGATCTTCCTGACGATAGCCGACGACAGGCTTGCCATCGACGGTGCCGGGGCCATACTGTCCACGGACGGTATCCGCCGGGTGGATCGGCTGAATGGCGCGCCACACCTTTACCTTCTCCGCACGAACAGCAGAGGCCTCGAAGGAGACCGGCGGCTCCATGGTGACGAAGCTGAGCAGCTCCATGACGTGGTTCTGCACCACGTCGCGCAACGCTCCGGCTGTCTCATAGAAAGGCCCGCGGCCTTCGATGCCGATCGATTCGGCAGCGGTGATCTCGACGTGATCGATGTAGTTGCGGTTCCAGACGTTCTCGAAGATGCCGTTGGCGAAACGAAAGACGAGGATGTTCTGCACCGTCTCTTTACCGAGGTAGTGGTCGATGCGGAAGATCTGGTCTTCGTGGAAGACTTTATTGACTTCGTCGTTGAGCGCCTTGGCAGACTCGAGGTCATGGCCGAAGGGCTTCTCGATGATGGTGCGGACCCAGTTCTTCTTGCCGTCCGCTCCGCCGCCTTCGCACGGCGTCGCCATGCCGTGCTGACCGAGGTAGTTGATGATGTCCGAGAAGTACTCGGGAGCCGTGGCGAGATAGAAGAGGCGATTGCCGCAGGTGCCGAACTTCTTGTCGATCTTAGCGAGCAGCTTGTTGAGCGAGTCGTAGCCCGAGGCATCGTCGAAGTTCATCGCGTGGTATTGAATCTTCTCGACAAAGGGAGCCAGCTTAGGATCGGACTCTTCGACTCCGCCCCCGGCAATAATGCCTTCCTTCATGTCCGCAGCGAAGGAATCCTCAAGCGGTCGGCGAGCAACTCCGACCACAGCAAAGTCCTTGGGAAGCAGGTTGGCCTGCTCGAGGTGGTAGAGCGCAGGCAGCAGCTTGCGCTTGGTAAGGTCACCCGATGCGCCGAAGATAACGACGACGCATGGGTCCGGCGTGCGCTCGGGCTGCTGACTGACAGGAGCGGCAGCAGCAGGTGTGATGTGTGGTTCAGTAGGCATGTCAATTACCTCTCGTGCTTGGTTAGGGCTTGTTGATGGCTTCGATCTTTCTGACTTAGCTCTTTTTGACATCGTGGCCACCGAAGGCGCCGCGCATGATGGAGATCATTCGGTCGGTGAAGTTGTTCTCTTCGCGCGAACGGAGACGGCGAATGAGCGACTCGGTGATGACGGGAGCGGAGATGTTCAGGTCGATGGCTTCGGTGACGGTCCAGCGGCCTTCGCCGGAGTCGGGAACCCAGGCTTCGAGGCCGTCGAGGGTTGGGTTCTTATCGAGCGCGCTGGCGGTGAGGTCGAGCAGCCACGAACGAACGACCGAGCCCTTCTGCCAGATGTGCGCGATCTGGGTGAGGTCGAGGTTGAGGGGCTCCTTGGCCTTCATGATGGAGAAGCCTTCGGCAAATGCCTGCATCATGCCGTACTCGATGCCGTTGTGGACCATCTTGACGAAGTGGCCGGCACCCGAGGGTCCGACGTGTCCCCAGCCTTCGGTGGCCGAAGGAGCGAGAGCCTGGAAGATTGGGGTGAGACGCTCGACCGGCTCCTTGTCGCCGCCGATCATCAGGCTGTAACCTTCTTTGAGTCCCCATACGCCGCCGGAGGTTCCGCAATCGACGAAGTGGAAGCCCTTGGCAGCGACTTCGTCGTGACGGCGCTGCGTGTTCTTGTAGTTCGAATTGCCGCCGTCGATGATGGTATCGCCCTTTTCCATCAGAGGCTCGAGCTGGGCGATGGTCTGGTCAACCGGGTCGCCTGCGGGAACCATGATCCAGATGGCGCGAGGCGCAGAGAGATTCTTGACCAGTTCTTCAACCGAGTTGACGCCGAGATTGCCCGATGCGGTCAGCTTGGCAGTTGCTTCCTTGTTGAAGTCAAAGCCGACGACCTTGTGACCGGCGAGACGGAGACGCTCCGCCATGTTGAAGCCCATCTTGCCAAGTCCGATAATTCCCAGTTCCATGATGTAGTTCCTTTCGTTGCTAAACGGCGATGCCGTGTTGAGTAAGTGAAGCGCGAAGTTGCGCGGGTGATTCAAAGTGGATGGCATTCATGCCAAAAGCGCGAGCGGCCTCGCAGTTCTCCTGCTTGTCGTCGATAAAGAGTGCCGTCTCAGGCGGAAGACCGGAGATATCGATTGCCGCGCGATAGATATCGGGGAGAGGCTTCATCTCGTGGACGTAGCCGGAACAGATGAAGTAATCGAAGTACTGGCGGAGACCAAAGGTGTCGAGACGATACGCGTTCAACTCTTTGGACTCGTTGTTCAGGGTGGCGAGACGATATTGGCCGGAGTTCTTGAGAGCGGCGAGGATGTCGAAGTTCTCCGGGTGGAGGACTTTACTCTCGCTACAGACGAGAGGCCAGAGCTGCTCGAATGTGAGATGGAGATCGGGGTTGGTTTCAAGGACAGTCTGAGCGAAGAAGTCCTCGGCGGTGATGAGGCCGCGCTCCCAGTAGTAGTTCACTTCGTCGTGAACCGCTTCATAGGCCGTGAGATCGACGCCGAGTGCAGTGAGAACGCGACCACGCTGCCTACTGTCCCATCCGTTGGCAAGCAGAACTCCGCCGATGTCCCAGAAGATGGTCTTAATAGTGGTGCTGCTCACTCGCCCTCCGGAAAATCTGCGCCGAGAGTCGTGGATTGCCAGGTGTCGAGATCGGTCTTCCACTGATCGAGCTTGCCTCTCATGCGTTCGAGAGCCAGCGCTCCGAGGACGAGATGCAGAGGCGGCTGGGGAGACTCGACCGCCTGAAGGATGGCATGAATAGCGCGCAAAGGATCGCCCTTTTGCTTGCCAGCCTGGTCGCGAAAATACTGGCGAGTCTTGCCAGCCGTAGCGTCGTAGTCGGCGATACGCTCTTCAGCTTCGACGCCGGAACGCCCGAGAAAGTCGGTGCGGAACGGGCCGGGTTCGACGATGGTAACGTGGACGCCGAGAGGAGCGAGTTCAGCGGCCAGCGCCTCCGAAAAGCCTTCGACGGCGAACTTGCTGGCGTTGTAATAGCCCCAGCCCGCTGACCCGATCAGACCGCCGATCGAAGAGAGATTTACGATGTTGCCGCTGCGCTGCTTGCGAAAGTGCGGAAGAAAAGCGCGAGTCACGCGCATCAGACCGAAGACATTGGTCTCGAAGACCGGCATGAACTCTTCTTCGCTCGCCTCTTCGATACCACCGGCGAGCCCGTAACCTGCGTTGTTGACGAGAACATCCACCGGGCCAAAGGTAGTCAGCGTCTGAGCCACGATGGAAAGAATCTGTGCAGGATCGGTGACATCGAGCGCGAAGGCTTTGGCCTTGCCCGGATACTTCTCTTCAAGATCGGCTACCTTATCCAGATTGCGTGCGGTAGCGACGACCTTGCCGCCGCCCTTGAGGACCTCTTCAGCAAGAATGCGACCGAAACCGGTGGAAGCTCCGGTGATGAACCATGTGCGGGATGTGGTGACGTTTGCCATGTACTTTCAGATGCTTTTGCGCGGCTTTCGGCTCGACGCTCCGCGCAAGTTGCGTCTAGTCCCTGTGAAAATCAACTCCGATTATGAGACGAGCGTAGTTCCCGCCGCGTCGGGCATGTAGGTCTTTTCGATGGCCTTAACCTTGTTGAGACGGCGGACGAAGCGAGGCTCGGAGGCGATGAAGTTGGCCTTGAGGTAAGCATCGACGCACTCGTAAGCGAGGGCCGAGCCGATGATGCGCGCGCCGAGCACAAGCACGTTCATCTCGTCGTGCTCGACACCCTGATGGGCCGAGTAGGTGTCATGACACATACCTGCGCGAACGCCCGGCATCTTGTTGGCGGCGACGCAGACGCCGACGCCCGAACCGCAGATGAGGATGCCGCGCTCTACCTTGCCCGCCATCAGCGCTTTGCCGACCAGAAGGGCAAAGTCAGGATAGTCGGAAGGCTCGGTGTTATAGGCTCCAAGATCCTCGACCTCGTGGCCGAGCTTGCGGACATGGTCGCGAACTTCTTCTTTGAGGGGAAAGCCGGCGTGGTCGGAGGCGATAGCGATTTTCATAATTTGAACTACCTCAGGTTTCCGTAATGTGGTGTGGGTCGAGGCCAAGCAAGCGGACAAAAGCCGGTCATAAGACAACAGAATGGAACTGCTAGGAGTAATCCTGCTCCAGCTCCCAGTCGTCTTCAGGGGGGACGCTGTCTTCGTAGGTCGGTTGCAAAGAGGTAAACCGCTCTTCTTTGGGCGACTCTTCGTTTCGACGCACCATCTCGCGTTCGCTGTTGACCATAACTCTCTCCGAAGAAGCCTTGTGCTGCTGCAAGAAAAGGCGGAGCCCGATGGCCCCGCCCCTGATTCCCTGCTTACTTCTTGACCAGCTTCTTTGCCTGCGCAACAACGTTTGCAACGCTGAAGCCGAACTTCTCCATGACGATCGGACCTGGAGCGGATGCTCCGAAGTGGTCAATTCCGATGACCGCTCCGTTGTGGCCGACATACTTGTACCAGCCCATGGTGGCTCCGGCTTCGACGGCCAGCTTGGGAGTGTTCTCGGGCAGCAGGCTGGCCTTATAGGCATCAGGCTGCTCGTCATAGACCTTGAAGCTGGGCATGGAGACGACCGAGGCATTGATGCCTGCGGCCTTCAGCTCTTCAGCAGCCTTGAGGATCAGCGAAACTTCTGAACCGGTGGCAATCAGGATGATGTCCTTGCCGCTGTTGTCGAGCGCGTACGCACCCTTCTTCACGCCTTCGTGCACCTTGTACTTCTCGTTGTCGAGAACGGGAAGGTCCTGGCGGGAGAGCGCCATGAAGCTGGCGCTCTTGCGCTCGAGGGCAAGCTGCCAGCAGGCAGCCGTCTCGTTGGCGTCCGCCGGACGGAAGTCGGTGAACTGCGGAATGGCGCGGAGGGCCATCAGGTGTTCAACCGGCTGGTGGGTGGGGCCGTCTTCGCCAAGACCGACGGAGTCATGAGTGAAGACGAAGAGCGAGTGCACCGACATCAGCGCAGCCAGACGAAGCGCCGGACGAGCGTAGTCGGAGAAGACGAAGAAGGTGGAGCCGAAGGGAATGAGACCGCCGTGGGCTGCCATACCGTTGACCATGGCGCACATGCCGAACTCGCGCACGCCGAAGAAGACGTTGCGGCCCTTAGGATCGACGTGGAAGCTGGGCGAGTCCTTGAAGATGGTCTTGGTGGAGGCGGTAAGGTCAGCCGCACCGCCGAAGAGTTCTGGAACGACGCCAGCGATTGCGTTCATGACGACCTGGCCGGCGTTACGCGTGGCAACCGGCTTGTCGGTCGGGAAGACGGGAACTTTCTTCGACAGATCCTTCGACAGCTCGCCCTTGACGACACGCTCGAACTCGCCTGCAGGCTCCGGATAGGCCTTCTTGTACTCCGCAAAGTCGGCGCTCCAGGCTTCGTGGGCCTTCTTACCGCGAGCCTTTGCCTGATCCCAGTTGGCGCGAGCCTCTTCGGGAACGTAGAAGGTCTTGTCTTCGGGCCAGCCGAGGTTCTTCTTGGTCTCCTTGACTGCCTCTGCGCCGAGCGCTTCGCCGTGGACCTTGCTGGTGCCAGCCTTGGGGCTGCCGTAGCCGATGACGGTGCGAACTCGGATGAGCGAGGGGCGGGTCGTCTCGGCCTTGGCGGCGGCGATGGCGGCTTCGAGGGCGACCAGATCGTTGCCATCGTGGACCATCTGAACGTGCCAGTGATAGGCCTCGAAACGCTGCGTGACGTCTTCGGTGTAGCTGAGTTCGGTAGGCCCGTCGAGGGAGATGAGGTTGTCATCGTAAAGGACGATCAGCTTGCCCAGGTTCAGGGTTCCGGCCAGCGATGCCGTCTCATGCGAGATGCCTTCCATCAGGTCGCCGTCGCCACAGAGAACGTAGGTGTGGTGGTCGATGACCTTGCGCTCGTCGCGGTTGTAGACGGCTGCGAGATGCTTCTCCGCGGTGGCCATACCAACCGCCATGCCAAAACCCTGGCCAAGGGGGCCAGTGGTCACTTCGACGCCTGGGGCCTCGCCGTACTCCGGATGGCCGGGGGTGTGCGAACCCCACTGGCGGAACTGCTCGAGCTGCGCCATGGGCAGGTCGTAACCGGAGAGGTGGAGCGAACCGTAGAGCAGGGCCGATGCGTGGCCATTGGAGAGGACGAAGCGGTCGCGGTCGATCCACTTGGGGTCCGCGGGATCGTGCTTCATGATTTTGTGGTAGAGCAGATAGGCGATGGGCGCGCAGCCGAGAGGGGCACCGGGGTGGCCGGAGTTCGCTTTTTGAACGGCATCGACGGCGAGGAAGCGGAGGGCGTTGATGGAGAGCTGATCTAACGCATGTTGCTTATCGGACTGCTGCTGGTCGCTCATTCTTTTCCTTTTTCTTATGTGAAGAGTCGCGGCGCGAGGCGGCGAATCTGCTGTTCAATGATTTTGGTCGTTCAATAACAGTGTAGCAAGCTGGACGGGGCCCTGACACATCCTCAGAATTTGCCGGCTGAAGAGGTCGGAATAATGGAGACTTCGATGTTTTTGCCGAGCCAGCGGTCGGGTTGGCTTCGATCCTGACTCTGGTCGGGCCAGCAAAGCGTAAACAGGATGCTTCCGCTCTGCTGGGGGATTGTTGGAATGTCGGAAAAATAGCCGATCCGGCCCATGCTATGGGCGTCGATGTGATTGACGGTGATCCAGTTATCGAAGGTATAGACGATCCGGAACCGGCCCCGGTCGACCACCCGAAGGTTAAGCCCAGCGGGAACGAATGAGATGGGGCGGGCGAGCTGGAAGATCTCTACCTGGTTGACGAAGGAGCGCTTTGCCGCTGGGACGGCGTAGCGCTCTTCCACAACCGAGATGCGGTCGAAGACTTTCTTGTCAGTCACGGAACGGAGGAGTTTGAGGTACTCCGAGTGGGCCCAGACCAGCGGCTGGGCAGAGCCTGCGGACTTGCCGAAGTACATCCCTTCCGAGGGGAGGTCGGCGTAGTCCCATACCTGCTCCGGCAGCATGCCTCCAATCGAGCTGAAATTTTCGAAGGCCGAGATCAGCGGAGCAACGGTGCGTCCGGCCGCGAGTTCATAGTGGGCCCGTTCGCCGGTCAGCAGGGGCCACGCACGGCCCTGCCCCCAGCCATCATAGGGGCCACCATCTTTCTTCTGGCCGTAGCCATCGTGGTTATAGCGGCGCCAGCAGGGGCCGGAGGGCGTGTCGCGCTTCAAAATGGCATCGACCACCTTGAGCGAGTCGATGATTAACGGATCGTCGACGCGGCGAATGCCGTAGCGGACCAGCTCAAGGAAGCCGGCATCGATGATCTCGCGCGCCTCGAACTCCTGCTTTTCGTCCGGCGCCCGGTTAGCGATCCGGATGTGGCCACGCGGAATCTGGTCGTTGTAAAACGGCTCACCTGGAGCAGGCGGATTGATCCGCATGTAGTGGTACTTGACCTCGGGTAACAGAACGCCTGCGGTCGTTGTGGTCCACTCATCCAGATGAGCTTCGATCCAGTCGGCGTAGTTCTCCAGAAACACTGCGAGCTCTTCAGAATCCTTGGCACGGGCAATGTCAGCGGCGCAGAGGAGGCCAGAGATTACTGCCGCCAGCGTGGAGGGAGAATAACCCGCAGTCTCCTCCCAGCGCTCCTGCTGCGTCACCGGGGCGAAACGGACGAGGAAGGCGGCGGCGCGCTCGACCAGCGGGAAGATGTCGAAGTTGCCGAGGCCCTTCTCCTTCCACAGACGCCACGCCAGAATGATGGGAAAGGCGACCTCGTCGAGCTGGATGCCGGACCAGTAGGGTACTCCGTCGATCCAGAAGTTCTGGGCGAAACTGCCGTCGGTGCGCTGCGTACACGCGAGATAGACCAGCGCCCGCAGCGCGGTCTCGGTATCGCCGCAGGCGAGGAGAGCTGTCGCCGACTGGACCATGTCGCGGGTCCAGACAAGGTGATAGCCACCGAGGTCGGAGTCGCCCTTGGACGCTCCCCACGGAATCGAGGCAGAGGCGATGAAGGCGCCGGAGTAAGTCTTGTCCTCGTGGGTAAGGATGACGTTGTGGCTGATATTGGCCAGCCTGCCGCCGTCGGTGGACGAGGCGGCGATCTGCTTTGGCGAGTCGACGCGAAGCCACTGCTCGATGAAACGCTCGCAGTGGGCACGGTACGGCGTGGCGAGGGTCTGCATCATGCTGGCAAGAGCGGCGTGGTGGCCATCGCCAAGCCCAATCACAACAGTGAACTCGCGATTATGGGCGACATCGATCTCTCCCATGATGGCGATGTTGCCGTCGAGCGCCTGGCCGAACTGCCAGTCCATCGTCATATCGCTGGCGAGGTCCTGAAAGCCGTCGCTGGAGCCGACGTAACCACAGGAAGAGCGGGTAAATCCGCAACTTACTCCAAGGGCCAGCGAGATATTGTTCTTCCACGCCAGCAGGCAGCGTTGACCCGCGACCTCGATGGAGCGAGCAGAGTTTCCCGCGCCGCCTCCGTCGAGATGGGGCGCGAGCAGAACGTAGCACTTGACGCGAGAGAGCAACTCCTCATCGCCGGTGATCCGCACATGCATCAGGACAGCGGGTCGATGCGGGTCGCTGATGAACTGCTTGGTAACGGTATAGCGTCCCTTGGGGTCAGCCGCGACGACGCGGACGGCGGGAGCGTTGGGGTGGATGTAGTGCAGATCGTAGTGGATGTCGCGTTTCTCTTCGTGCAGGAAGGTCTCGCCATCGGTGAAGATCAGCTCCATATCCCGAGTCTGCGGACGATCGATCGTAGGGTAATAAATCTCGTTGAGGATGCCGTGCGAAAGAGTGAACCAGACGCGGCTGGAGGCAGAGTACGCGGTGGAGACGGCATCTTTTTGGCTGGAAGTCCAGCGAGGTTCGAGACCGGGAGCACCGAACGCGGCCCCCTGATCGTCGAGCCAGCGGTAGGCGGCTGCGAGATCGCTCATTGCACTATTAGACTCCAAAAGTCCGGTAAACGCTTCTGTTCAAACGGTGAATAAGAGATGAATGCCGCTGGTGCGCTATGATTCGAGGGTCGATTGGATTCACACATGGCATCGAAAGATGACGCGGTGGCATCCAAAGAACGAACCGCCAGTGTGTGACCGAGCCTGGCCCAAACAAAAAGCGACAGGAGAATGACCGTGGCCTACGAACTACCCCCTTTGCCCTATGACTATGCGGCGCTTGAGCCCTCTATCGACGAAGCGACGATGAAGCTGCACCATGACAAGCACCATCAGGCGTATGTGACCAACCTGAACGGCGCGGTGGAAAAGCACCCCGAGCTTGGCAAGAAATCCCCCGAAGATCTGCTCAAGGATCTGGCCAGCGTGCCCGACGACGTACGCAAAGTAGTGCAGAACAACGGCGGCGGCCACGTCAACCACACCATGTTCTGGCAGATCATGAAGCCCAAGGGCGGCGGCGAGCCAACCGGCGAGATTGCTGCTCAGATCAAGGCCGACTTTGGCTCGTTCGAAGACTTCAAGAAGCAGTTCAACGAGGCGACCGCCAAGCAGTTCGGCTCCGGCTGGGGCTGGCTGATCTTCGACGGCGGCAAGTTGAAGGTCGTCACGACTGCCAACCAGGACAACCCCATCTCGCAGGGTCACTACCCGATTCTGGGCAACGATGTCTGGGAGCACGCCTATTACCTGAAGTATCAGAACAAGCGCCCCGACTACCTTGCCGCATGGTGGAACACCGTGAACTGGGATGAAGTCAACAAGCGGTTCGCGACGGCGAAGAAGTAATCTCGCCTCAGCTAGAGTAAAAGGGCTGCCTGCGGGCGGCCCTTTTTTGCGTCTTCTGGCGCACGCTGACCGTATCGTCATAAAGAAGATGCAAACGGGAGAAGGCGTGGACAAGAAGCAGGTGACGCGGCGCGAGCTTTTACAGGGTTCGGCTTTGATAGTGACGGGATCGGCGATAGCACCGAAAGCGATGTGGGGACAGACAAGCTCTCCGGTGGCCACGACAACATCAGGCAAAGTTCGCGGCTTCGTTCAGGATGGGGTGAACGTCTTCAAGGGAATCCCATACGGAGGCGACACCGCAAAACGCCGCTTTACGCCTGCCGAAAAGCCAGCAGCGTGGACCGGGGTGCGCGAGGCGCTGACGTTTGGACCGCAGGCTCCCCAGCCGATTCATGCGCGCAGTGGCCGGTCGGCCTTTTCGCCGCTCGATGAAGCCGATCCCGTAAACAGCGAAGACTGCCTTCATCTGAACGTGTGGACAGCGGGACTCCGCGACGGACGGAAGCGCCCGGTGATGGTCTACATCCACGGCGGAGCCTACAGCAACAGTTCCAGCAACGGCCCGGTCTACGACGGCATTCGGCTGGCGAAGCGCGGCGATGTCGTCGTCGTAACCATGAACCATCGCCTCAACCTTTTCGGCTATATGTACCTTGCAAAGCTGGGCGGCGGGGAGTTTGCCGACAGCGGCAACGTCGGGCAGCTCGACCTGGTGTTGATGCTGGAGTGGGTGCGCGACAACATCGCCGAGTTTGGCGGCGACCCTTCGCGGGTGATGATCTTCGGACAAAGCGGCGGCGGTGCCAAGTGTGCCACTCTGATGGCGATGCCCGCGGCGAAGGGCCTCTTCCATCGCGTCGTGACGATGAGCGGGCAACAGTTGACGGCGCGGACACAGGAGCACGCCACTCAGTCGGCAGAGGCTGTGCTCGCGGCGATCGGGCTGTCGCGGACGAACCTCGAAGACATTCGCGATCCCAAGAAGGTGCCGATGGAAAGACTCGTCGCGGCGATACGAGCGGGCAAATACTTCGGGCCTGTCCTCGACAGCCGAGCGTTGCCTCGAGATCCTTTCTCGCCGGACGCTCCAGCGATCTCGGCGAACGTGCCAATGATTCTGGGCAACACACGCGACGAAACTCGTTTGCTGATCGGAAGCGGCGACCCCTCTCTATTCTCTCTCCGTTGGGAAGAGCTGCCGGTTCGGCTGGAGCGATACCGTGCATTCCTCGGAGACCTGAAGCTAACCGACATCATCGCGGACTATCGCCGATGGTATCCGGGATACTCTGCCAGCGATGTCTTCTTCGCCGTCACGACGGCCTTCCGCAGCTGGCATGGAATGGTGATCGAAAGCGACCGGCGCGCCGCACAGCACGGCGCTGGATTCCAACCGGGCCACGGCCCGACCTGGGCCTATAACTTCGCCTGGAAGTCGCCGGTGGACGGCGGCAAGTGGGGCGCTCCCCACACCATGGACATTCCCTTCGCATTCGACAACGTAGAGATTGCCGCCGCGATGACCGGCGGCGGGGCCGATGCCCAGAAGGTCGCCGACCAGGTTAGCGATACCTTCATCGCGTTTGCGCGAACCGGCGATCCGAACAATCGCGCAATCCCCAAATGGTCTCGGTACGAGCTAACGCATCGATCGACGATGATCTGGAACACCGTTTCACGGATAGAAGACGATCCCCGGCGCGAAGAGCGGAAGTTAGCAGAGCAAACCTTGTACGTACAACCCGGAACTTAGACTCAGTTCCGACGCTTCTATCACCACTACCGACAACACATCCCGCGCGCCAAAAGCCGAGTGCCTTCAAAGCGCCATGGTCTGGTGCCTGTCAAAGCGCGGAGCTGTTCAACTATGGCGTGTGCAGTGGCAACTCTTCTCGTACACGAGGCTTCGTTGGATAGAACGCATTCAGAATCGCGCGTCGCGATGGCTCCTCTAACTTATAGAAAGTGACACAGCAGAGCGCGATAAGACTGATTACAAAAATCACAAAAAGTGCCCAGTCCTCCACTGCATTGCGAACGACTCGCTTGTCTACAGCAGCGAAATACGTATAAAGCGGCATATGTAGGAGATACATCGCATAACTGACCTGCCCCAAAATCACAATGACCGGACGTGAGAGCCATCGCCATATCAAACCGCCTCCAAAACTGAGCCCCAGAATCACTGCGGCCGACGCCGGCATCAGCAAGCCATCATGCAAGACCGCCGGGGGCATGCGATCCCCTTGTGAAACTACGATCAACCCTAGTGCCAGCCCTAAAAGATAGGTCAAGGTCCCGCGACCAGGACCGAGCAAAGCAGTCGGACGCCGCTCAATTGAAAGGAAGATTTTGCACAGTACAATCCCTGCTAAAAACTCAGGGAGCCGTACCAATGGGTCAAATTTAATGACTTGAGACCAAGTCGTGTCCAGTACAATACCAGAGCTGTGCGAGAGGAACCAATGTGCCTTCCAGTCGGCAATCTCATAGGAAGAACCGCAAGCGGCTATCCAAAGAAAGATAAATGTAAACAGTAGAGAAACGCGGCGTTCCACTTTCCAAAGCAATCGGCCA
>Ga0307373_10006266_pt1 | contig 19021 bp, 13 predicted proteins | sample OX2MG_FD_202534 | JGI IMG/M metagenome (GOLD analysis project Ga0307373, IMG submission 202534) | Soil microbial communities from Risofladan, Vaasa, Finland - OX-2 | ecosystem: Environmental > Terrestrial > Soil > Coastal area > Acid sulfate soil | place: Finland: Risofladan, Vaasa | collected...
CAAACGTCCAGGCGTCCTTCCATGGCTGGCTCACCCCCCGCACCCTGCCCCGTACTCACACCGCGCCTGTAGCGCTTCACATGGCCGGAGCGCTACGGGCCATAGATGGCCGCGAACCGCCAAAACTCCAACGGCTCACGATCTCGATCAACCGCGGAGGAAGGCTCTCCACCGTCGGACTTCCCCTCTGCCGACTCCGCTCGATCGAGGCGACCACAACCAAGCTGGCTCTGGCCGCCTGTCGCTCCGCGCTGGTCGGCGTCGGCCGTTTCACCGCGCACATCGCGATTCCCTCCGAGGCCCCCTTCCCGGCGCGCGGCAAGGTTCTCGCCTTCAACGCCACCCTGCATGGACGCCCCGTCATCCTGGCCCAGGTGTATGGCACCGAACCGGTGCCGACTTCCCGGATCTTGATCTTGAGCGTCGTGCGGCGGCGGAAAGGAGCGTTCGGCACCACTCTGTCCGTGCGGATGCCCAGCGTCGCCACCGACTGGGGCTATGCGACCGGTTTCCGCCTGACCCTTCACCGCCTTTACTCCTACCGGGGCAGGGAGCGGAGTTTGCTCAGCGCCAGTTGCCCAGCACCCCGAGGCTTTGGCCGCGTCTCCTTCACGGCGGCCAAAGGGACCTACTACCTGGAAGACGGCCGCAGGATCGCTCGCTCGCTATATGCGAGCTGCGAGGTCGGGGCCTGAGCGTATAGCGAGCGTTTAAGCAAGAAGTAGATGATTCCCGCAATGCCCAGAAGCCTCTCAGCCTCTCTTCTTACGGCCGCCATCTCGCTCCTGGCGGCGGGTTGCGGCTCGAGCTCCTCTTCGACCAGTTCGACGGCCTCGGTGAATACCCCGGCCCAGGGTACGTCCTCGACCCAGAGCGCGACCCAGACCGGCACGACCTCGACTCCCTCCGGCCCCTCCGGCGGAACCTCCAGCTCCCAGACGCCAGAAAAGAGCATCAAGACCTACGGCTCGGCGGCCTCCACCGGGGAGGCGGCGACGATCTCCGCCGGCGCCTTCTCATTCTTCCGCGCGATGGCCAGCTCCGACTACGCCAAGCTGTGCCAAAGCCTCCCGGCCTCAAACCGCAAGCAGATGCAGGCATTCGTCAAAGCCAAAAAGCAGAACGGCAGTTGCCCCGCCATCCTCAAGACGCTGATCGCGACCCGCGGCGTCCCCGCAGCGCGCAAGGCCGCCGCGGGTAGGCTGATCTCGGTGAGGGTCAAAGGCACCACCGCTTTCGTCATCTTCAAGCCCAGAAACGGCGGGCCCAGCTATTTCGTCATGAGACGCGAAGGGAGCGCCTGGAAGGCGAGCTCCCTGGAGCCGGGCACGCCACTCAACCCGTTGGCGGGGTGAGATGTCTCTCTCGCTGTTCAGATCCGCAACCCTTGGCCTGATGGTGACCGTTCTGCTTGCGGCCTGCGGCTCAAGTTCCTCCTCGTCGACATCCACCAATGCCGAAGTCGTGAAGGCCGCGGCGGCAGCGGCCAAGGTTCGCCACGAAGCTGAAGCCAAGGCCCCCAAGGGCGCCTCGCCCACCCTGCGCGCGATCTACGCCACCTTTCCCGCGCCCAAGCCAAATCCAGAAGCCACGCACTCTGCCGCGGCGATCAAGGCCGGTGAAAAGGCCTGCCGGGGGAAGACTCCAGTTCAGGTCAAGGAAGAGTTCTACGCAGCCGCCAAGCACAAGCTCCAGCCCGAGCAGACCAAGATGATCGACCGCATCGGCAGCTTCGAAAATCACGCCCCCACCGACGCCAGCTTCACCTCGGGACAGCTCGCCGCCGATGTCTACGAGGCGGCCCTGCCGCCTGCGATTGGCCAATACGGCTATGAGGGTTGCGTCTACGCGCTGTCTCAGGGACTCGAGCATAGGCTGGCGCCAAAGAGGTAGGGAGGAACGGATTGAAGAAGACGTCGGCAGCAAGGGCCGCACTCGTGCTCACCGCGCTCCTCCTGATCAGCGGATGCGGCTCCTCGTCGAGCTCCACATCCAGCCAGAGCGCCAATCCGACGGTGGTCTCGACCGCCCCGTCGCAGAACCCCAAGCTCCGTGGCACGCAGATCCTCGTCGACTCAAAAGGGCTAGTGCTCTACGCCTTCAGCAAGGACCCCGAGAACACCTTTCACTCCCACTGCCTGGGACGCTGCGAAGCGACCTGGCCGCCGCTGATCTTGAGCGGCAACGCTCCCGTCGCATCGGGTCAGGCTCTCGGCACCCAGCTAGGCGCGGTCAAGCGCTCCGACGGAAAGCTTCAGGTCGACTACGCCGGGCATCTCCTCTATACCTATGTGCTCGAACGTAAGTCGGGAGAGGCACTGGGCAACGGCGTCGCCTCCTTCGGAGGCACCTGGCAGGCGCTCAGCGCATCGGGACGGCCAGTTTCCGGCTGAGCTCGAACCAGGCCCGCTGGGGGGGAGCGATTCCCGCCGCCCTCGCGCGTGTTCTAGGGGAGGAAGGTTCGCAAATTACCGGGAGGAGCGAAAAAGGGTGATCAAGGCAACGACAATCTGGCGCCTCCGGGCGAAGAGCGGCGCAACCCGAGTGCTCGGGGTCGCCCTGTTCGCCAGCCTCGCCTGCCTGCTCACCTCATCCCCCGCCGCTGCCTCACCGGCGTGGCTGGCGCCGGCCGATCTCTCCGTACCCGGTCGTGACTCGACCGAACCGGTTCTGGCAATGGACGAATCCGGGGAAACCGTCGCTGTCTGGGAGCGCCAGAGCGAAAGCGAAGTCGGACAGGTCGTCCAGGCGGCGACACGCAGCCCCGGCGCCGCCTTCTCTGCGCCATTGGAGCTCTCAAATGCAGCGGACGAACCGACGGTTGCGATCACCCCGTCCGGCGAAGCGGTCGCAGTCTGGCGCCACTTCTTTCAGGAAGAAGTAGAAGAAAAACCCAAAGGCTTTTACGCCGTGCAGGCCTCCTATCGTCCGGCGGGCGGGAGCTTCTCGGCGCCGGTCAACGTCGCCGTGACCCCCAGTAACGATTTGCCCCAAGACATCCACGTCGCAATCGACGCCGGCGGCGACACCGCCGTGGTCTGGACCCAGGAGGAACCCGAACTCAAAGACGCTTCAATCGTCAAAGCCTCGCTGCGCCCGGCCGGGGGCAGCTTCGCGCAGCCAGTCAGTGTCTCTCCCACGCCGCTCGTCGCCGAACACCCGGCCAGCGATCCACGCGTAGCGATCGACGCCGGCGGCGAAACGATGGCCGTCTGGACCTACTACAACGGCACCAACGACGCGGTTCAGGCGGCGAGGGGAACGGTCGCGGGAGGCTTCTCTGCGCCGCTTGAACTTTCGGCGTCCGGGCAGGAAGCGGCTTCCCCCTCAATCGCGCTGAGCCCGGCGGGAGAAGCAACCGCGGTCTGGGCTGCGTCCAACGGCACCAACCACGTGATCGAAGCCGCCTCCGCGCAACCCGGCTCCGGCTTCTCGACTCCGCTCCCGCTTTCTGCCCCTGGGCAGAACGCCTTCGAACCGGCGGTGGCGACAAGCCCGAGCGGTGCACAGATCGCCGTCTGGACCCGCTATGACGGCGCCAACTACATCATCGAAGCGGCCGGCGGGACGGGTGGCAGCTTCACCTCGCCCCTTGCGCTCTCCGAACCGGGGGAGGAAGCGGTCAGGCCGCAGGTCTCGGAGTCGCGAAGCGGCAGCGCCGCGATCGTCTGGCAACGATCGAACGGCAGCAACGAAATAGTCCAGGCGGTGGTCGGCTCGCCGGGCAACTTCAGCGCTCCAGCCAGCCTCTCCGCGACCGGGCAGGACTCCCTCTTTCCCATGGTGGCTGTGGACGGCGAGGGCGATGCGGCCGTGGTCTGGCGCGCCGAAGGCGAATCGAAAGTCATCCAGGCGGCGGGCTATGACGCCGACGCGCCGATCCTGCGCGGCCTCTCCGTCCCTCACTCGGGCACGGTTGGGGTGCCGGTGACCTTTTCGGCATCACCCTTCGACGTCTGGCCAATCGCCTCGACCAGCTTCAGTTTCGGCGATGGCTCGATCGCCGAAGGGACCTCCGTCTCCCACGTCTACATCTTGCCCGGCACCTACCAGGTCACGGTCACGGCGAAGGACCCCGCGGGCAGCGCTGTGAGTGGAGGGGGCACAATCTCGGTCCGGCCCCCCAACGAGTTCGCGATCGGCCGGCTCTCGCGGAACCGAAGACGGGGCACCGCTGTCCTCGCGGTTTCCGTGCCTTGGGCCGGGAGGCTCGCCCTGTCCGGCAAGGGGGTGAGGAAAGCCGTCAGGCGCCCCCAACGGCCGGCCACCGTAAAGCTCCCGATAGTCGCGCGCGGCGCGGCGCGGCGGCGGCTGAGGACGCAGGGGGCGGCGCGAGTATCGCTGGCGATCACGTTCACTCCCAGCGGCGGCGAAGTCAGAGTCGAGCGAAAGAGGGTGGCGCTGGTCGAGAAGGTCCGCTGAGAGGCCGGTCGGGTCGTTGCATTGCGGACGATCTTGGGCGGCCACCGCTCCCCAAGAGTTGCTGGACGATACGATCCTGATCGCCAGGAAGGGCCTGGCACGCGGGTACGCCGATCCGGGCGAGTGGGTTCTGAGTAACTGTCGCCGAGGGGGGGAAGCTGGAGCCGAGCAAACCAAGATGATTGCCTGGACCGACATCAACGAGGAGCGCTCTCCAGCTGCGTCGGCGCGCCGCCCGGGGCGGCGAGGATAGGGAGCGCCCAGATGCCCCAGCGCCACCTGGACAGGCTCAGCTCCTTCGATACATCCTTCCTCGCCAACGAGCGCGGCGGCGCCCACATGGCGATCGGCGCGGTGTTCATCTGTGAGGGCGCGGCTCCCGAGCTGGAGCCCTTCCTCTCCCACATCCGCTCCCGCCTCCACCTCGCGCCCCGCCTCCGCCAGCGCCTGGCCTTCCCCCCGTTGGGCCTTGGTCGCCCGCTCTGGGTCGACGATCCCGAGTTCGAGATCACCGATCACGTGAGCCGCGAGATGCTTGCGGCCCCCGGCTCCGAGGCCCAGTTCCGGGAGTTGATCGCCGAGGTCTTCGCACCGCCGCTCGACCGCTCCCGCCCGCTTTGGGAACTACGGCTGGTCGAGGGCTTGGAGGGTGACCGCTTCGGAGTGATCTACAAGACCCACCATGCGATGGCCGACGGCATCTCCGCTGTGGACATCGGCGTCCTTCTCTTCGACGCCGAGCCTACGCCGGCCCCGGGCAACCCCGCGGGGGAGCCCTGGCGTCCACATCCCCACCCCAGCCCTGGCGCGCTGTTGGCACAGGCGATTTGGGGGGTGGGCCGGACGGTGCGCCGCTTCAGCCGCTGGTGCGAGGGCGCGCTGCGCAGCCCGGGGAGGATGGCGCGCCGCGCCACCAATCGGATTGCCGGGCTGTGGGATGTGACCTGGGCGCTGACCAAGCCCGCCCCCAAGGTCCCCTTCAACACGATGATCGGGCCGCGGCGCCTCTTCGCCTGGGCCAGCTTCGATCTCGGCGAGTTCAAAGCGATCAAGAACCTCTCCGGGGCGACGATCAACGACGTCAGCCTGGCGGTCGGCGCGGGCGCGCTGAGGCGCTGGCTCGAGGCCCATGGCGTCTCCACGGAGGGCCTCGAGATGCAGGCCCTGGTCCCAGTCTCGGTGCGGGCCGAGGACGAGCACAGCGAGCTCGGCAACAGGCTGACCGCGATGCGCGGGCCGCTGCCGGTCGGTGTTGCCGACCCGCGCGAGCGGCTCGAGGTGATCGCCGCGGCGATGCGTCGCCTCAAGGCCTCAAAGCAACCCTACGGCGCCGAGGCGCTCTGGGCCCTGAACGACTTCTACGCCGACTTCGGCCCGCCGCTGCTGCTCGCCCCCACCTCGAAGCTCAACTTCTCAACCCGCATCTTCAATCTGCTCTTGACCAACTTCCCGGGGCCCCAGATCCCCTTCTACGTCATGGGCCACGAGCTGCTGGAGATCTCGCCGGTCGGCTTCCTCGCCGAGAACCATGCCCTGGCGATCGCGATCTTTTCCTACCACGGGCGCATCAACTTCGGCCTGCTCGCCGATCCGGCGGCGATCGACGACATTGAACTCCTCCGAACTGGCCTCGTCGATTCGTTTGCCGAGCTGCTGGAGGCCGTCGCGCCGCCAGCCCCGGCGGCAACAGTCGGTGAGGGCAGGTAGTGGCTGCTGAACCGGCATACGCGCTCTTACCCGCGGTTGATGAGCGTGTCGAGGGCGGCTTTGAGTAGCCAGAAAGGGCGCCCGCCGATATCGCTGCGCCATCCCCGCATCGTCCTCACCGTGGCGCTGCTGATCTGCGCCGTTCTCGGAGTTCTTGGGGCTCACGTCGAGGACCACCTCAACCCGACCTCGCTCACCGTTCCCGGCACCGAGTCCTCCCGCGCGGACGCGATGCTGAAGCACTACTTCGGCAATTCCGCCCCCTTTGCGATCCTCCTGCGCGGCCCTCGCGGCGAAATCGAACGCCAGGGCCCGCAACTGGTTCGCGCACTTCACCGCAATCTCGCGGTGACGACGATCTCGCCCTGGGACAAAGGCAGCGTCGCGCGCCTGCATCCGACCCCCCGCAAGGCGCTGATCCTGGTCGATTTCCACGTGGGGATCAACGAAGCCGTCCGCGACACGGTCCCGTCTCTCAACAACCTGCTGAAGACCCGGGTGCGACCGCCAGTGCAGGCCTTCGAGACCGGTTTCGCCACCCTTTCGCGTGCGATTCAGGACGAATCGATCAGCTCCTCCGAGGACGGCGAGCTGATCGCTCTGCCGATCCTTATCCTGGTCTTGCTCTTGGTCTTCCGCTCGCCGGTGGCCGCCTTGATACCACTCAGCTTCGGAGCGCTCACCGTGATCACCTCCCGCGGGGTGCTGACCCTGGTCTCCTCATCGCTCTCGATCGACGGCTTCGCGCTGACCGTGAGCACGATGATGGGGCTTGCGCTGGGGGTGGACTACGCCCTCTTAATGGTCTCTCGCTTCCGGGAGGAGTTAGCCGCGGGCAAGACCCCGATGGAGGCTGCCTGGATGACCCGGCGAACCGCCGGCCGCACGACGATGTTCGCCGGCGGCACCCTGTTCGTCTCGATGCTGGTTTCGGTGTTCATCCTGCCTGGGACCCTGCTCATCTCTCTCGCCGGCACGGTGATCATCGTGGTCATCCTGAGCGTCAGCGTCGCGACCCTGGTGGCGCCGGCCCTGCTGGTGCTGATCGGCAACAACATCGATCGCTGGCGGATCGGTCCCCGCCCGACCGGCCGCTCGCGCCTGATGGAGTACGTCGGCACCGCCCTGCGCCGCCCCATTGCTGCCGCGATCCTGATCGGCGGCGTGGTCCTGCTCCTGGCTACCCCGGCGCTCGGCCTAAAGACCGGCCCCCCCAGCACCCAGCAGCTTCCAACAGACAACGTCCCACGCAAAGAAGCTGAACTGATCGGGCGGGCAATTGGTCCGGGTTGGGAAGCCCCCTTCATCATCGTTGCCGCTACCCCGGAAGGGACGATGACCGAACCGGGCCGCCTCGCCGCGCTCAGCCGCTGGGAGCGGAGAATCGCTCGCGACCCCGGCGTTCAGGACGTGATCGGCCCCGCCCAGGTTGCCCATCAGGTAGAGCCGTTGCGCCATCAGGGCCAGCAGCTGATCTCCAATAAGCCCAACGGGCCGGTCAACCGCTTCCGTCGCCTCGGCCATGGGCTCGCTCAGGCCGACGGCGGGGTCAAACAGATCCGCAGTGGCTTTCTCCGCGCCGCGGCCGGCGCCGGGCTGCTGGGCGAAGGTTCCGGCAACGCCCAGACCGGGGCTCTGGCGATCGCCACCGGCCTCTCCAGCGCGCTCGCCGGAGGAGAGCACGCGGTGGAAGCGATCGGCAAGCTCAACGACGGCTCCAAGGAACTGGAAGGAGGCCAGGCCGAAGCGAAGACCGGAGCCGAACGCCAGGAAGAAAAGCTCGGCCTGCTGCACGAGGAACTGGCCGCGAGGGAGTCCCAGGCGCTTCACCTCAGCGCCCGTCTGAAGCAAGCCGCTGCCAGCGACCCAAGTCTGCAGGGCGCGGCTGCGGAAGCTGAACAGCTGGCCGCCGAACTCTCCACCGCGAGGGACGAAGCCGACACCCTGCACGGCGAATCCGGAACTCTGAACCGCGGTCAGGGAAAGCTCCTGGAAGGCACCCAGCGGCTGCACAATGGCACCGAACAGCTTGACTCCAAGGCCGGCAGCCTGCCGGCCGGGCTCGAAGAACTGAGAAACGGCGCAACCAACCTCGCCGGCGGGCTCTCCGCCCTGCACGGGGGCGCCGAAAGCCTTCAGCAAAAGCTCAGTTCGGGCTACAAGCGCTCCCACCCGGTCCAGAGCGGCCTGCACCGGGCCACGGTCAAGGTCTCAGCTGGCTCGGGGCAGCTGAGCCGCGACGTCTACCGTCTGCGACGGCAGTCCCCCGGTCTGTTCAACACGGGCTATTTCCTTCTTTCGGCGGTCGAAGGGGCGCCGGCAAAAGAACGCAAGCGGGCCGGAACGACGATCTCGCTCCGCCACGGCGGCCAGGCAGCGGCGCTGCTGGTCATTCCCCGCTACACCTTCAACACCCCCGGCGCGATCGCTCTCTATTCTCGCCTGCAGCAGGATGCCGCCGGCATGGGTCGCGCCACCCACGCCGAAACCGGCGTCGCGGGCGGCGCCGCTCAGCTGACCGACTACAACAACATCACCCGATCACGCATACCGTGGGTCGTGCTCGCGATCACCATCGTCACCTTCTTGGTGATGGTGCTCGTCCTCCGGGCCCTGCCCTTGGCCGCCCTCGCCGTGGGCCTCAACCTTGCCACCGTGGGGGTCGCCTTTGGCGTTCTGACGCTGCTCTTCAACGTGCCGGCCGGTTACCCGCTGGGCGGGCACACCTACGTTGACGCGGTGGGGGCCGTTTGCGTCTTCGGGGTCGTTTTCGGGCTCTCGATCGACTATGCCGTATTCCTCTTGATGCGGATGCGCGAGAGCTATGACCGAGATGGAGACAACGCGAAGGCGATCTCGGCCGGGCTGGAGAAGACCGCCCGCGTGATCACCGGCGCGGCGGCGATCATGATGGCCGTCTTCGTCGTCTTCGCCGGAGCGCCGATCGCGACCGTCAGCCAGCTCGGCGTCGGCCTCGCGGTCGCCGTGCTGCTCGACGCCACCGTCGTACGCATTGTCCTGCTGCCCGCCCTGATGCTGATCATCGGCGACCGGATCTGGTGGCTGCCGGCGCCGCTGGCACGCGTGCTCCCTGAACTCGACCTACACGGCGCCGCGTCCTGACCGCCTGAGCCCGGCGGCGGGGTCAGTCGGCCCCGGCCCCGGCCCCGGCTCTACCCCTGCTCGGCCATGCGATGGACCTGTGGCAGGTGGATGCGCTGCAGGTACTCGGTCCAGTCGATTTCGGCCGCCTCGAATGGGAGCGCGGCGCGATCGGCAGGGGTCAGGGCGCGCGCCAGCGCGTGGGCGTTGCGGTTGTCGAAGGCACAGTTCAGCTCCGTATACGCGCCGTAGATCTTCACCATCCTGGTCACCCGGGCGGCCAGCGCCCGGTTGCGGCGCAGCGCCTTCTCGGCGCTCACCGGCAGGTGGGCAAAGGCCACCGCCTCGGCGGCGAGGCCGAGCAGGCGCTCGCGGCGGATCGTGTGCCGCAGCGCGCTTCGCCGGTCGACGAACTTGAGGTCACCGATCTTGATCGCCGTGCCATCGCGCGCGTGGAGCGGCTCACGACTGAAGTGGGCCTTGACGTGTTCCGCCAGGCCGCCCAGCGTCAGCGGGTTCTCGGCGGTGCTCGTGATCGCGACGGTGCGCAGGGGTTCACTCGGCGGGTATGCGGCCGCCGCCACGCAGGCGTTCGCCACGTGGTCGACCGGCACGATGTCGATGCGGTTCTCCGCCCGCCCGGGGAGGTGCGTCAGCCCCCCGGCCGCGTAGGCCAAGATCAACGGGTCGGCGACCTTGAGGCCCTCCAGCCATCCCGGCCGTGGCGTCCGCAACGCCGACTCGATGATCGAGGGCCGCATGATTGTCGTGTGTCGTGAGCGCTCCGCCAGCAGCCGCTCCGCCGCCGCCTTGGTCAGGGCGTAGGTGTCCGGCCAGCCGGCGGCGATCGCATAGCGCCCTCCTTCTCTGGCCAGACGCTCGTGCACCCAGCGCTGTCGCAGCTCCTCGGCCCTCGCCACGGCGTCCTTCGCGCGGCCGTGCGCCACTTCGCGCTCCGCGACTCGGCGAAACTCCCTCTCCTGCTTCGCCTGGCTCGACTCCTGCACCGCCAGGTCCCTCCACTCGCTGGCCACCGCCAGCATCCGCGCCGGGTCGAGGCTCGCAGCGCCGCTGTGCCGGGCGTCGTCCTCCAGAACCGTGTCCCGGCGGCTGTCACCGGCGTATGCGGTCGAGACGTGAACGAAGTGCGGAGTGGAACCGGCCGCGGTGAGGCCGTCGAAGAGCCGGGCGGGGCCGAGGACATTGATCCCCACCGCGTCGTCCAGGGCCTCCTCGAAGGACACCGAGGCGGCACAGTGGATGACGATGTCCACCCCGCGCAGGCCATCCCCCACCCGCTCGGCGAGGTTGTCGGCCTCGAGGTCGCCGGCCACCGCGCAGAGCCGTCCGCTGTCGAGCGCTTCCCGCATGGAGGTCTCCGAGACGGCGGAGAACGCATCGTTTGCCAGGACCTCCTCCCTCAGGCGTCGCTGCGCCGCGTCGGTGTCGGCGGCGCGCAACAGCACCGCAAGCCTCCTCAGGTCCGCTCCGTGCTCGAGCAGCGTTGCCAGCACCGCCTTGCCGAGAAAGCCGGAGCCGCCGGTCAGCAGAATGCTCGCCCCCGCCAGCCGTTCCTTCACATCGCCTGTTCTGAAACCACGCTCCCCGGCCACCGGGAAAGTCTATTCGTGCAATTGGAACGGCTTCGTCGGGCCCGGCGGCGCAGCGTTGGGTGGGGCTGGATTTACCCGGCTGGGACGATGGGGCGCAACTCGGGTGACCGAGCCCGTACTCGGTGGCGTCAAAGCTCTGGTAGGCGCCTGCGCTAGCGTCGGTACATGCCGACCTTTCTCAGTCGGCCGAAATCGGTATCGCGGTAGAACGCTCTGAAGATCTCCTCATCGGAACGCTTGTTCCCAGACCGAATCCTCCTGAGACGGAGCCGCTTGCGCTTGCCCTCAAGGTTCCAGGCGTATTCCCGCTGGTCTTGGCCGCTACAGAAGACGACGGCGCGGGCGTCTTCGGTGGCTCGCATCTTGCTTCCGAACCTCAAGGTCTCATTCGGACGCAGGAGTCCTTCAGCAGGCCAGCCGAAGCCGTAGGTGTCGTCGACCGCGAGGATGAACCTCACCCTCCCGGCAACGCTGCCGCCCGCGTTGACGATCGCGATCCCCATCGCCTCGGTCTCCCCCTCCGCTTCGATGAAGTTGGGTTCAGGCACCAGGTGAGGCTCGCGTGCTTTCTTGGCATTCCTGCGCGACCGCCAAACGATCGCCACCGTTGCGATGGCAGTAATGGCAGCGAACGCGAAGCCTCCGACCTGAATCCAGGTGGGGACTGTGGCGGCGAGGAGCACGTCGGCATGATCTCGCAAGGATGCGCCGAGACGCTGCCGCTGCTGAGTGCGGCGTCTGGCGGTTTCTGCCGACTCTTTGTCACGGCCTCTCACCTACCCTCTCCCACGAGTGTTCGTCGGAACCGCCCGCTGAACCGCTCGGCAGGTCAGGTGCCTTTCCCGGGGTCGTGGGCGAGCAGCTTGGGGGGTCGGGCTCTAACGAGCTTCGCTCAGGGTTCGCACCAAGCACTTCGACCGGTTGTGGATCGCGCGAACGCTCAACGGAAGACCTCGAGATCTTGGCTCTACAAAGCCGATGGGCGCGGCTGGTTTCGAACCAGCGACCTCTCGCGTGTGAAGCATCAAGTGGCCTTTCCGACACCCCAACTCCAGGGCCGGATTTTCCCAGTGTAGAGCCGAATGCGCCAGCTTTCCGTTCGGCTCCGTTCGGCCCCGATAGGGGGTGTTTCTCCCGTGAATCTCCCCATGGGGCTCTCCTCGGGACCCTCGGAGCACGGCGAGTCTACCTTTGTCTTGGGTCGCACCCCAAAGGCGCTCGTCGCGACGGCGCCGGATGGACTCTCAACTCCAGCGGCCGGTCTCGGGGTCCCAGCTGCCCTCCGCGCTGCCGTCGAGAAGAGGATTCAGGAACGGCCTTACGATCGAGAGCGCTTCCTCAAGCGTCTGCGCGATGTCGAGCAGAGAGCGGGCGGCCTCCGCCGCGTAACCTCGCTCCCACGCGGCGTGATCTGGGACGTCGAACCGCGAAGGGAGGCCGCGGCCCTCGGCCTCTGACGCGAGCGCCGCCATCTGCGCCGTCGCCTCAACCGACGCGCCCGTCGCTATCGCGACCAGGTCGACGAGATCCTTGTAGCGGGTTGACGGACCGGCGGAGCTGCCGTAGCGACCGAAGATTGCGACGATCTTGTCGGCTACGTGGTCGACCAGCGGATAGGCGCGGTAGCCCTTCTGTTCGATGTCGGGCATGCCGACCCGGGCGAGTGCGGGCACCTCGTCGGGCTCGCCGGTCATCGTCACCCCGGCCCCGACGAGATCGACGTGGAAGGACACCCAGACGGTCGGTCCGATCAGGGCCTCGATCGGCACCCTCCTTGCGTCCATCCCGTCGCGGATCGATCGGGAAGGGCCGAGCTCGAAGGTGAACCAGTCGCCGAGGTCGGCGGCGACGGCCTCGCGCAGCTCGCGCTCCGCCGCCGCGACGGCGGTGTCTCGGTAGAGATCGATGTCGATCGTGGCGCGGACACCAAGCTCGCGCGCGAGGAGCGCCGTCGCGTCCTTGACGATCCAGCCGCGATCGACCAGGTAGAGGCGTGCCAGCAATCGGTCGTATGCGATCTGGCGCTGGAGTTCGGGAAGCTCCCACGGGCCTTGGGCGACGAGGGCCTTCAGCCTGCCGGTCAGCGCCTGCCTGAAGGCTTTCGGGGTGCCGTAGGCGCGTTCAGGCGGCATCGTGCTCCACGGTCGACCGCGCCTCCCCGAGCCATCGTTGGGTCTCCGGCTCGTCTGCCAGCTCGAGTAGCCAGCGCAGGACCGCCAGGCCGTCTCCTGGCCGGAATCCGAGTCGGGCCGCCGCGGGAGAGAGGGCCTCGGCAAACGTCCCGGGGTAGTCGTAGACGTTGCGGATCGCGTCGACCACGACCTGGGCGACCGCCTCGGGGTCCTCACGTTCCCCCAGGAGGTCCGCCGCGATCCGGGAGGGCCGGGTGACGGGCAGGCCACGCAGCGCTTTCCATTCCGCGTCCGCCAGCTCCCGCCGGTGTAGGCGCACATCCTTGCGCCGCGTCTGTCGCCGCGCCGGCAGGGTGAATTCCTGGCGGTCGGCGGACAGGTGCCCGATGCCATAGACGGAGGCCGCCGAGCGGTGCGAGACGACTCCCTGCTCGGGACGGCGCTCCCAGGCGAGCGTCTCGGGCGCGAGCGCCAGCCAAGCGGCGCGGAGGGGTGCGTGGTCCGGGAGCGGAGCCCCCGCAAGGTGATAGACCCCTTGCGCCCTCCGCTCGAGGACCCCGTCTGGGGCGCTGAGCCGCTGCAGGGTCGCCGGCGAGACTCCCGATGCCTCCGCCTGGCGCCGCGTCAGCAGGCCCCACTGGTCCTCTGCCAGCTCGGCGAGCTTCGAGGCGGTTCTCATCTGAGGCATACTTCAATATAGCTTATAGTTGAGCTATAACAAAGTGCCATGGAGCTTCTGCTGCTGTAAAATAGCTCGATAACAATCTATTTTGCAGCAGCGTGTGGCGTTCCGGGGCTCGTGGGCTCCCTTGGCCCAACCTGATTGGGGGCCGCCGAACCCTCCGTGGGACGCGACGCTCGAGCCGGATCGGCCCATTCCCTGGACTTGCTCGCGGGCCTGGGCCTCTGAGCGAACTTTGCCTATCCAAAGCCCCCCGGAGGGCCGACAGGGCCTCCCGACCCGCTGCCGTCCTGAGCTGAATCTCCTCGCGAATCTCCCCATGAGCCGAATCGGGCGGCTCGGGGAGGAGTGGACCGGATCGGGCGAAACCGAGGATCGCAAGCTCTGATGCGGCTTTGCGGGCTATGGGCACGGCTGGTTTCGAACCAGCGACCTCTCGCGTGTGAAGCACGCCGATGACGAGCCAAAATGTGCCCGCAAACCGGCATTTCCAAGCGGAATGACGCACCTGCCGCCGCCGATCCTCTGAGCCGTCGGATTGCCGCAGTTTGCGGTCCATGATGCCCGCTTTGGGCACTGGTGCCCAGCTCCGCCCTGGCTCCAAACCCTCAGCTCGCTTCTGTGTCTGAGATGCGGGGGCGCCTTCGGGCGGCCCTTGCGTAACGGTCGCATCGCGTCGCTGCTTTGACCTCGCCCTCGGCCATGATCTGATGATGGAGCAGCGCCACCTCAAGCTCAGCGGCGATGTTGAGGGTTCCTACGAGGCCCTGACCGACGACCGCTTCCTGGTCGCGTCGGAGTGGCCCTCGAGGAGACCTCCGCCGACGCGATCTCGGGGCGTGCGGGGGGGCGGGCGCATGTCGCCCGAGGAGATCGACAGGCCCACCTCGCAGCACCCACCGGCATCTCGCGCGTGAGCTGCAGCTGCCGTCTCGTATACACGGCCAACTGTGGTTGCTTTACATAAATTCCTCTGATAAGTAGGGACCTACACAGCAATTGGGGTTTGCGGGTGAGTATGCGCTGCACACTGGCGCGTGCGCAGAGATCACAGAATCCCCCACGCTCGCTGCAAGTTTCCCTGGAATTCCTGCGCCTTGGGGGCAATGAATCTACAGGAAGGAAGGGAACGGAATGAAACCCGACAAACATCGATCATCTCGACGATCCCTGACGGTGCTGACTTGCACCATCGCATTGATCCTTGTGGTGATCGCCGTCGCTGCCGCCGCGGCGTCTGCCGCGACCCCCGAATACAGGCAAGCCGGGTTACCAATCTCTCACAAAATATCGTACACCTGGTCGGGAGGTCAACTGAATTGGGATCGCGTTTTTCCAATAGGAAAAGAATCAGAAGGTGAGGAAATATGGGAATGCAAATCGAGCATTGGCGAAGGTGAACTCGTCAACTCTACCGAAGGTAAGCTCAAGCTCACTTTCAAGGAATGTAAGTGGAAAAACCCACTCGGCGAAGTCCTTTCCTGCACCTCGGAAGGACAGGGAGCAGGCACGATTGTGACTGAACCCCTGAAGAGTCACCTCTACTATGCCCATGATGGCCTCAACGGCAAAGGGCCGCTCGTTGCGGTAGTCGATTTCTCGCCCGAAAGTGGAGAAAAGGTCGTAAAGAAGTTCAGTTGTGGCACTGTGGGTCCGCATGAATGGCACGGTTCCTTGCTTGGCGCTTACGAAAAGGTCAATGAAATAGGGATAACCACGGCCCACTTGGTAATAAAGCGACAGCCTGTAGAAGAACCTCAACATAAATTCACCGCCAATCAGGAACCTGAAATATACGAAACGTTAACGTCTGAATGCAATGCAAGCACAGCGACCAGCGACTACCTGAAACAGAACACTGCGTTTTCAGAATTTGAACGGATCGGCTTGCAAAATTCTCCTGACACGATCACCTTCAAAGAAGGCCTCGAAATACACGCCCCCTGCATTCCATGAGCATCGCGGCTCATTAATTAGCGGGGTGCCAACAGGAGGGCCGCACCACCACGCGGCCCTCCTTTCAATGTTTCGGCGCCGCTAACCCATTTGACGTGCTCACCGCGGCGGCTGCAATTTGTCGACTGGATGGGTATTGAGGAAAGCACGTTCAAGCGAGTGCAATCTTGACTCCGCCACCGCCACGGACGAGCAGTGTAACAATCGTTGATTTCGCACCGTCAATCGCGGAACCCCTCGGGCGTTGACCATGGCGCTGACGTTTAGTCTGGGCGCCTGTCGGGAATGGTCCCGCTGTGCAGGATCGGCTCGGTTGCGATTCTCCCCGACGGCGAGGCCGTTTGCGCGACTGTCCAACAGCTCGGGCTTGCCGTCTTCGCGCCCTCGTGCCCGAATTGGTCCGTCGTCCAGAATGCGCCCCGGAGCGGCGGGCTCTGCACCACCGCTGGGGACGATGAAAAGCCAGCTGACTTCCAGACGGCCGGTCCCTGCGTGCGAGCCAGCCCGTTTGCAGATGTCAGTGAAGTGATCAGCGGCGCTGGATAGCAACAATCTCTGATCCGATATCAACAAATGCGCAATAATCAAGGCAAGGGAAGGCAATAGGTCGCGCCGCAAACGAAGGCTGAGGCAAGCGATCAGAGAACCGGAGCAAAATCACGCAGGGCGGGGACGGCGCTGGCAGTGCCCAGCAGGCGGTGAGGGAGCCTTGCGGCTAGCAGCGGGGTTTGCCAGGGCACTTGCGATCGCCTTCGGGCTCCTTCCTCTGTGGGCGGTGCCGGCCGCGGCGTCCGGAAGTGATTTCACCTGGAGCGGAGCGCCACCGCCGAACAACGGTCTATTCAGTGTATGTAAGACTTGGTCCAATCCATACAACTGGGTTGGAGGAGTCGCACCGAGCGGCTCCGTGGGAACGCTCACCTTTCCGTATATAGGTGGTGGACCAGAAAGTGGCTGTCACTACACCGAAAACGACCTGGTCGGGATCAGCGTCAACGCGCTGGATATCACCGGCGGCCTCGAAACTACCGCCTACAAGATCGAAGGGAACCAGATCCCCCTCGGCGAAGGCGGAATCACCGTCACCCCCTCCATTTACGCCCAAGGCTGGACGGAAACAGACATCGGGGCGCCGCTCCTGTTGAGCGCCCCGCAGACCTGGACGATCAACGGCTCAAAGTACGTCGGCTGGCTCAATCTGCACGACAACGTCAGCGGCGAAGCCAGCGCCCTGCAGGTAAAGCTGAACAATGGCAACCTAGCCGTCCGCGGCGCCGATCTCGAGAGCGGCCCGCTCTCAATCAGCGGCCAGGGATCGGTCTACCTGGGCGCCTCGCTTGGGGCCTATCTGATTGGGGCCCTTAACGGCAACGATGGTAACCCGGTCAGCATCGGCGCGGGTGCGATCCTGTTCGACGAAAACACCAACATAGCGGTCGACAAGAACGCCTATGACATCGGGGCGCTGACGCTCGCTGAAGGCGGCCTGCTTGAGCTGGGCCAGCCCGAGTACAACGCCTCGGTCACGCTGCCGGTCAACGGCGGGGTCAGCTTCAGGCCTACGAGCCAGCTCGCGCTGCTCGACAACTCGCAGATAACCGCGACGGGCCCGGTGAACCTCGGGGGCGCATCGCTTCACATCCAGGACGGCACCACTCTGATCAACGGCGCACCCGCCTGCAACGTGCTCGAGGTCGACACGCTGATCTCAACGACGGGACCGCTCAGCGGCACTTTCCAGGGAATCCCCGACGGCACGGTGATCCCGGTGCCGTGCGGGCTGCCCGTCGATGCCCTGGCGCGCGTCAACTACACCCCGCACTCCGCCATCGCCACGCTGTTGCAGCGCACGAGCACCGCCCTTGAGGTATCCAACACGACACCGCAGGCCGGCGGGCAAATCACCGCCACGGCAACCGTGACGGGCGAACGCGTCGGGGACGGCACCGCGCCGGGCAGCGTTTCGTTCTTCGACGGCGGCGTCCCGATCTCAGGCTGCTCGGCGCAACCGCTCTCCCCCCACGAAAGCGCCGCCATCGCGAGCTGCGATCTCAGCTTCCCGAATGCAAGCACCCACGAAATCACCGCGGCCTACTCGGGCAGCCCGACCTTCCTGGCCTCGGCCTCCTCAACTCCGCGCGTCATCATCGTCCAGCCAGCGAGCCCTGGAGGACATCAGGGCGGGCACGGGGTCTTGCTCCTCAGCAAGACGATCCGGGTCAGCTCCAGCGGTACTGCCTCGGTGAAGCTGGACTGCCGGGGTCAGGCCAGATGCGACGGCACGCTGAGGCTCACCGTCAAGCAAAAGAAGCGGACGATGAGGATTGGCGCCGTGCAGGTCTCACTCGCGCCCGGCAGGCACCGGGTCGAGGTGAAGCTGAACGGGATCGGCAGGCGGTTGCTCGCCCGGGCCCGCGGGCGGCTCCATGCGACCCTGCTGATCGGCGGCTCGGGTGGTGGGCAGCAGCGCCGCGTCGATCTCTTCCGTGTGGACAGCCGAGCGCGTCGCTGAGGGCGGCTCGGCATCTCCATAGCTCCCAGCCACCCTTCACCCTCCGTTGCTCCACGCCCTGCGCCACAGCCCGCCACGCTCCCGGGGACCCAGTTCATCACCTCGGGACCAGCCCCTGCCGAACCCCTCCCGGCCGCTCCCTGACGCCACCGCGCCGCCGCTCACACACTTGCACTTGCATGTGCGCTCGCGCGCGGCGGCGCGATCGTGGCGCAGTTCGATGGCGGTATCGACATTCAGGCTGAGATGGCGCCGGCTCCAACCCGAAACCGAATTCAAAGAGCAAGCCAATCAGCAAGACGACCAGCGAAACGCCCCAGACCATCAAGGACCGAGCATCGGCCCCATCGAGGTCTATCCGCCGTCGCTCAGAGCGTCTCAGCAGCCCCAACTCCGCACCCCGAAGCCCGACACACTGGGAACCCCCCCTTCTCGGGGGTCCGACCGATGCATCTCGGTCGCTCGGTGGACATAGGGGCTGAGATGGCATCCACACGCATCAAGCTCGATCCGCAGATAGTCGAGGCGGTTGCCCGCCGGGTGGTCGAGCTGTTGGAGAGCCGCGGCCTCTCCGGCGGGGCGGAGCTGGTCGACGCCGCGGAGCTGGCGCGGCGGCTGGGGATCGAGCGCTCGTGGGTCTACACGCACGCGATCGAGCTGGGGGCGGTCAAGCTCGGCTCAGGGTGCAAGCCGCGGCTCCGCTTCGATCCGCAGGTCGCCGCTCGGGTGCTGCACAGGATCAGCGAAGCCGGAACGCGCCCGCCGATTCGGGGTGAGCGGGCGGGCCGGCCGCAGCCGGTCCGGGGTCAGACGCCATTGCTGCCGATCAAGGCGGCGGTGGGAGTTGACCTGCTGGCGTAATCTGATCGGGGCGAGGCGAGATGGCACGGAGATC
>Ga0307373_10006267_pt1 | contig 19020 bp, 19 predicted proteins | sample OX2MG_FD_202534 | JGI IMG/M metagenome (GOLD analysis project Ga0307373, IMG submission 202534) | Soil microbial communities from Risofladan, Vaasa, Finland - OX-2 | ecosystem: Environmental > Terrestrial > Soil > Coastal area > Acid sulfate soil | place: Finland: Risofladan, Vaasa | collected...
GATTCCAGCGCCGGACCCAAGGCCTTCCTGCGGGTGCTGGGGCTGCCGGTGGAACCCCAGGCCAGCCTGCACCTCAATCCGGAGACCCTGGCGGTCGCCCTGGGTGAGCTCCTGGCACGACTTCCCGATCCCACCGAGCTGGAGTTCTCGCTGCCGCGCTACTCGGTCACCGATAAGATGAACGAGCTGCGCCAACTGCTCTCCCAGCAGCAGTCGCTGCGGTTCGACCAGGTATTCACCGCCGCACGAGACCGCCTGGAGGCGGTCGCCTGCTTCTTGGCGTTGCTGGAACTGATCTTCTCCGGGGAGGCGACCTGCAGCCAGTTCGGACCGAACAGTCCGATTCTGGTGGAGCGTGCTGGTGGCGGCTGAGTTGACCGAGTCGGGGCCGGGACTGGCGGGGGCGATCGTCGCGGTCCTGTTCGTCAGGGCGGAGCCGATCTCGGTCGGCGAGCTGGCCCATACGCTGGAATTGACCCGCGAGGCGGCCGAGCAGGCGGCCGAGGCCAGCGCTGCGCTGCTCGAGGGCACCGGTCTCATGCTCCAGCGCCACCGGGATGAGCTGCAGCTGGTGTCCCATCCCCAGGCGGCCTGGGCGGTGGAGCGAGCTCTGCGGCCCGAGGTGGCGGGTCGCCTCTCGAAGCCGGCCTTGGAGACCCTGGCCATCGTCGCCTACCGGCAGCCGATCACGAGGATCGCCATCGAAGCGATCCGGGGGGTGAACTGCGAGGCGGTTCTGGATAGTCTGTCCCGCCACGGACTGATCGCCGAGGTGGGTCGGGAGGAGGGTCCGGGTCGCCCCCGACTGTTCGGCACCACCCTCCGCTTCCTCCAGGTCGTAGGCATCCCTCAAGTCGACGATCTGCCTCCGCTCGGGGGCCTGGACTCGGGCTCCTGGCTGGGCCGGGCGACCGAAAGCGGTGAGCCCGATGCCGAGTGAGCGGCTGGGGCGCTGGCTCGCGCGCACCGGAGTCGCCTCCCGCCGGGAGGCCGACCGGATGGTGGCCTCGGGGCGGGTCACCGTCGACGGCCAGGTACCGCCGCCCCAAGGGCGACTGATTGACCCCGACCGAGAGGAGGTCATGCTGGATGGGCAACCGCTGGCTCACCGCGGCGTCCAGCGGCGCTACCTGGCCCTCAACAAGCCGGTGGGGGTGGTGTCGACCGCCCGGGACCCGGGGGATCGTCCGACCGTCCTGGACCTGATCGACGATCGGCAAGGGCTCTTTCCGGTGGGCCGCCTGGACCTCGACTCTCGCGGGCTGATGCTCCTCACCGATGACGGAGATCTGGCCCTCCGGCTGACCCATCCCCGGTACCAGGTCGTGAAGAGCTACCGGGTGATGGTGCAGGGTCCCATTAGCCAGGACCAGCTGCGGGCGCTGCGGCTGGGACCGGTGCTAGTGGACGGTCCGACTAATCCGTTGGAGATCCGCCTCTTGCGGGCGGGGCCGCGTCGATCGCTCATCTTGGTCCAGCTGGCCGAGGGCCGCCAGCGCCAGATCCGGCGGATGTGTGCCGCGGTGGGGGCCAAGGTCGAGGATCTGGAGCGCGTCTCGATCGGAGAGTTGCGACTGGGCACGCTCACCGAGGGCCGGGCCCGGGAGCTGAGCGGCGGCGAGGTGCGGCGGTTGCGGGCCTCGGTCGGTCTCGCGTGAGCCAGTCAGCTCCGCTGGTGACCATCGACGGTCCCGCCGGGGTCGGCAAGTCGACGGTGGGACGGCGGGTCGCAGCGGAGCTGGGGCTGCCCTTCATCGACACTGGGATCTTCTACCGCGCTGTGACCGTGGCGGCGAGCCGGGCGGGCGTGCGGGAGGGCGACTCGGTAGCGCTGCGCCAGCTCACCGAACGGCTGCGCCTCGAGATCAACTCGGACCCCGAGCCGGCGGAGGGCGCCTGGCACGCCCGGGTCGACGGCCAAGAGCTGAGGGAGGAACTGTGGGATCCCCGACTCTCCGCTCTGCTCGCCTATGTGGCTCGTCAGGCTGAGATCCGCCGGGCGCTGCTGCCGGGCCAGAGAGCACCCGCCGCGGGCGGCGCCGTCGCCGTAGGCCGGGACACCGGGACCGTGGTTTTCCCGATGGCGGAGTGCAAGGTCTATCTGGACGCCCCCGCGGAGGTGCGAGTTGGCCGACGCCGCAAGGAGCTGCAGAGTCGGGGCCGGGACGCCTCCGAGGAGGTGCTGCGGACGGACGTACTGACCCGAGACCAGACCGATCTGAGCCGCGTCCACGCCCCCCTGGCGGTACCGGCCGACGCCCTCTCGATCGACACCACCGCCCTGTCCGCGAACGAGGTGGTGGAGCTGGTGCTGGGGGAGTGCCGCCGGCGAGGTCTTCAGATCGGGGAACGCGCACCATAGGCGCGGGCGGTCCTCTCTCGGCTCGCCTCCCCGAGCGCGGCTAAGGTGGTGGGTGCAACGTGATGACTTCAACGGCCGCGAGCGCCGACGGCTCTCTGGTCTGCTTCGATTTGGAGACGACCGGTCTCAGTTCGCGGACCGACCGCATCATCGAGATCGGGGCGGTGAAGTTCGATGGGACCGGGGTGCTGGACACCTACTCCACCCTGGCGGACCCGGACATGCCCTTGCCCCTGGTGATCCAGCGGCTCTGCGGACTCCACGACCCGGACCTGCGCGGACAACCCACCCCCACCGAGGCGGTGGCCGGTTTGGCGCTCTTCTGCGAGGGCTGCACGCTGGTCGGACACGGCGTTTCATTCGACATGGCCTTCTGCGCCGAGATCCTGCCGAGGGAGTTCTCGGGCCGGCTGGCGCTGGACACGGCCGAGCTCGCCCGGGTGCTTTTGCCGTCCGCGCCCAGCCACAGTCTGGAGGAGCTGAGCCGCTCCCTCGACCTGCCGCATGATCGCCCCCACCGCGCTCTCTCGGACGCCCAGGCGACCCAGATGCTGTTCCTGAGCCTCATCGAGACCGCCCGGGCCCTCCCGCCGCGCCTGCGGGAGCAGGTGCGGCAGCTCTGCGCCCAGGGCGGCTGGCCGACGGGTGAGTACCTGGCCCAGCAGTTGGCAGTCGGAGGACCACCGGCGCCAGACGGGGCGGTGGTTCAGCCTCCTGCGCCGGTCCCTTCGCCCCCGGTCACGGAGTCCTCCGGGGATGCCCCCGGTGGCATAGACGAAGCAGGGATGCTGGCCGCCTTCGGGCCGGAGGGGGGCCTCGCCCACGTCGAACCGGAGTTCGAGCTGCGGGAGGAGCAGCAACAGATGGCGCTCGCCGTCTCCCAGGCCTTCAACCGGAGCCAGACCCTCCTGGTGGAGGCGGGGACCGGCGTCGGCAAGTCGCTCGCCTACCTGATGCCGGCTCGGGAATGGGCCGCCCGGGGAGGAGGCCGGGTCGTGGTCTCTACCCACACCATCACCCTGCAGGAGCAGCTGGCCCAGCATGATGTGCCGCTGGCCGAACTAGCCCAGCCGCTACCGCTGCGTACGGCGGTGCTCAAGGGCCGGGGGAACTACCTCAGCCTGCGCCGGCTGGAGCGGTGGCTGGCGGCAGGGCCTGCCGGGCGTCGCCGTGATCCCGACGAGGTGCGCTTCAAGGTCCGGGCACTGATTTGGGCACACCAGAGCGAGGTGGGAGATCGCGCCGAGCTGAGGCTGGCCGGGCGCGACCCCGAGTTTTGGGAGAAGGTCGGCTCCACGGTGGACGACTGTCTGGGCCCCGCCTGCCACAACTGGCGAGATGGGCGATGCTTCATGGTCAAGGCGCGGGTGGAGGCCCGGGACGCCCACGTGGTCATCGTCAATCACGCCCTCCTGCTTTCCGGCGCCGATAGTGGCGGAGCGGTCCTGCCCGAGTTCCACCACCTCATCATCGACGAGGCTCACCATCTGGAGGAAGCGGCCACCCAGGCCCAGGGAGTGCGGCTGGGATTGAGTGCCATCCTGGCGGTCACCGACCGGATTCCTGACTTCGGCGATGTCGCGGTGAATCGAGCCCTGAAGGCCGCCCGCCAGACGGCGAGCGCCGCCTTCGCCGACCTCCGCCAGCTGGTCGCCGCCGAATCTGGCAGCGCCGGACGGCGGGGGCCCTCCTTTGTCGTGCTGGATCGTCGGCTGACCGGAAGGGAGGCCTGGGAGCGAACCGGCCGGTCGGTTGCTCGGCTGGGCCAGGCGCTCCGCCAGGCGAGTTCCGCCCTGCACACCGCCGCCGACCTGGGGAACGTTCAGCCGTCTCTCTGGCCGCAACCGGACAACGGCGCTCGGGAGTGCTCCGTCGCCGCCGAGGCGCTCCAGGGGATGGCCCGGGTGGTGACCAGCGCTTTGGCTAACCTGGAGGGTGAGCAGAGCCCGGAGTCGGAGCCGGCCGCCGGTGATCAGGTGGCCTGGGTGGAGGTGGAGCGGGGCGACCGGGCGGTGCTGCGCACCGCTCCGGCGGAGGTCGCCAGCTCGCTCCGCGAGCATCTCTTCGAGCGCTGCGAGACCGTGGTCCTGACCTCGGCGACGATGGCGGTGGCCGGCTCCTTTCGCTACATTCGCGACCGCCTGGGCCTGGAGGCCCCCGCTGAGCTCGTCCTGGACTCTCCGTTTGACTACCTCCGCCAGTCCCTCTGCTGTCTGCCGCGCGGGATGCCCGGTCACGGCGACCCTCAGCACCCCCGGGTGGTGGCCGAGCTGGTGGCCCAGCTCGCCGTCGAACTGGGGGGGCGGACCCTGGTCCTCTTCACCGGCTATCAGGCCTTGCGCGAGGTGCACGGGCAGCTCCGCAACCTGCTCCAGGGCGAGGGGATTGCGGTGCTGGGCCAGGGGTTGGACGGCACCCGTAACCAGGTGCTCCGCAACTTCCGCAAGGAGCCGCGGACTGTGCTGTTGGGCACCAACAGCTTCTGGGAGGGGATTGACCTGCCGGGGGACACCCTGCAGTGCGTGGTCATCGACAAGTTGCCTTTCCCAGTGCCTACCGACCCCATTTTCCAGGCGCGGGCCCGGGGCAGGGCCGACTCGTTCGCCCAGCTGTCCCTACCGGAGGCAGTGCTCCGGCTGAAGCAGGGATTCGGCCGCTTGGTGCGGCGGCACGGTGATCGGGGGGCGGTGGTGATCTGCGACCCCAGAATTCTGGAGCGCCGCTACGGCGAGGAGTTCGTGCGGGCGCTCCCCAAGGCCGCGTTCCTCTATGAGCCCCCGGACGCGCTGGCCCCATTGGTGGGCGCTTTCCTGCGAGGCGAGATGCCGACCGCGGTGGTTGGTTGAGGTGGCTGCCCAGAACCGGTTGAAGCTGGCCCTAGTGCAGCACCAGCCGGTGCTGGGAGAGCTCCCCGCCAACCTCGAGTGGAGCTGTGCCCAGATTTCGGGGGAGGTGGGCCAGGGTACCGACCTGGTGATCTTTCCCGAGCTGAGCCTGACCGGCTACTTCCTCAAGGATCTGACCCCGGAGACATCGATGACTCTGGACGGCCCCGAGATGGGTCAGCTGATTCAGGCGACCGGCAGCGGGGCAGCCCTGGTAGGTCTGGTCTTGGAGTCGGACCAATTCAGCTTCTACAACGCCGCCGTGCTGATCTCGGATGGCGCCGTCCGCCACGTCCACCGCAAGGTCTACTTGCCCACTTACGGGATGTTCGATGAGCAGCGCCACCTGGCGGCCGGCGATCAATTCGAGGTGGTCGAGGTGGCTCTCGGGGGGGGGGCCAGCTGGCGGATCGGCATTCTAGTCTGCGAGGACCTCTGGCACCCCAGCTCGCCCTACCTGCTCAGCCGCGCTGGAGTGGACCTTCTGCTCTGTCCCTCCTCCAGCCCCGGCCGGGGGGTCGGCACCGGGGAAGGAGAGCTGGGGAGCGCCGCGTCCTACGGAGCCCTGCTGAGGACCTACGCAGAGCTGTTCACGGTGTTTGCCGCCTACTGCAACCGAGTGGGCTTCGAGGACGGCTTCCACTTCTGGGGGGGCAGTCGGGTGCTCGCCCCGGATGGCCGGCTGCTGGCGGGTCCGCTGGGGGATTCCCCCGCCGTGCTCCACACCGAGTTGGACCGCGGGGACTTGCGTCGGGCCCGGATCGCCTTTCCGCTCCTGCGCGACGAGCGGATCGACGTGGTCCGGCGTCAGCTGGGCCTCGACGACGATGACTGAACTTTCCATCAATGTCGAACTGGTCGCGGGGATCCTGACCGAGTTCATCCGGGACGAGGTCCTGAAGGTGGGGTCCCGGGGGGTGGTGGTTGCCATCTCCGGGGGGATCGACTCGGCGTGCGCGGCTCAATTGGCGGTGGCGGCGCTGGGGAAGGGGGCGGTGACCGGGCTGGCGCTGCCCTATCGCGAGAGCGCCGCGAGCAGCCTGGAGGACGGCCGGCTGGTCGCTTCCCAGCTGGGCATCGAGCTGCTGGTAATCGAGATCACCCCTCAGATCGACGCCTACTTCTCCCGGTTCCCCGAGGCAGATGCCACTCGGCGGGGCAACAAGATGGCCCGGGAGCGGATGAGCATCAGCTACGACATCTCCGCCACCCGGAATGCCCTGGTGCTGGGCACCAGCAACAAGTCGGAGCTACTGCTCGGGTACAGCACGCTCTGGGGAGATGGCGCCCATGCCCTCAACCCGCTGGGAGACCTGTACAAGACCCAGCTGTTCCAGCTGGCCCGGCACCTCGGCCTGCCGCCGCGGATCATCGACAAGGCGCCCTCGGCTGACCTCTTCGCCGGCCAGTCGGACGAGGCGGACCTGGGGTTCACCTACCAGCAGGCCGACCGTATCCTCTTTCACTTGGTCGACGAGCGCCGCTCTCCGGCCGAGCTCACCGACCTCGGCCTGGATCCCGCCCTGGTCAAGCTGATTTGGCAGCGGGTACGCACTTCCCAGTTCAAAAGGCGGCCTCCCCTAATCGCCAAGCTCTCCAGGCGCAGCGTCGGCCAGGACTTTCGGTATCCCCGCGACTGGGGCCATTGACCGCGGTGGCGGGCGTGCTCTACGTGGTGGCGACGCCGATCGGCAACCGGGCCGACCTCTCGCCTCGGGCGGCCGTGATCTTGAGTCAGGTTAAGGCGGTGGTCGCGGAGGACACCCGCCACAGTGGTCTCCTGCTCCGCGGACTGAAGCTCCGGCCGCGGCTGATCTCACTGCCAGGTGAGCAGGAGGAGCAGCGGATCCCGATCGTGCTGGAGCAGCTGAACACCGGCGACGTGGCGCTGGTGTCGGACGCGGGCACGCCGGCCATCAGCGATCCCGGTCGTCGCCTGGTGGCGGCCGCCCGGGAGGCGGGCTTCGAGGTGGTAGCGGTGCCCGGTCCGTCGGCCGTCGCCGCCGCGGTCTCGGCCAGCGGGCTGCGGGCGGACCGTTTTCTCTTCCTGGGCTTCTTGCCTAGGACCAAATCGAGGAGTCAGCGCCTGCTGCAGGCTTCCGACAGCTGGGCCCTGGTGTTCCACGAGTCGCCCCACCGGCTGGCCGCCACTCTGGAGTGGGCGGCCGAGCTGCTGGGTCAGCGCCGAGTCGCGGTTGCCCGGGAGATCTCCAAGCTCCACGAGAGCTGGTACTTGGGGACAGCGGCGGAACTAGCGATTCAGTTCCGAACTGACCCCCCGAAGGGCGAGTGCACCGTCGTGGTGGAGGCGCCTCCAGGGAAGCAGAAGGCCGGTGATGGCTGAGCGAGAGGTGGTGCTGATCGACGCCCACTGCCATCTGGACGAGGTGGGACGCCGCGGGCTGGCCGCCACTGCGGTGGTGGAGCAAGCCCGCGCGGCGGGGGTCCAGCAGATCGTTACGAGTGGCGACGATCTGCTCGAGAGCCGGGCCGGGTTGGCCTTGGCGGAGACCTTCCCCGAGATCTTCTTCACGGTCGGGTGGCATCCGGTCAATCGGCTGCCGCCGACGGCCGACGAGCTGGCTCAGATGCGCGAACTGCTGGCTCACCCCAAGGCGTTGGCGGTGGGTGAGGTCGGGCTGGATTACTTCTTCCGTCCAGGCTATCTGGAGACCGCTAAGGAGGTGCAACGGGAGGTTTTCGCGACCATGCTCAACCTGGCCGCCGAACTGGCCAAGCCGGTGGTGATTCACCAACGCCAGGCCCACCAGGACCTGCTCCAACTGCTGGATGCGGGGCCTCCGGTGACCGGGATCCTGCACTGCTTCAGCGGGGACCGTGACTTCGTCGAGGCGGCGGTGGCACGCGGGCTCTACTGCTCCTTCGCCGGCAACGTCACGTTCAGGTCGGCGGGCGACCTGCAGGCAGCCGCCCGGTTGGTGCCCTCGGAGCTGCTCCTGGTGGAGACGGACGCCCCCTTCCTGGCCCCCGAGCCGCACCGGGGTCTGCCCAGCCAGCCGGCCATGGTGAGGACCACGGCTCAGTGGCTGGCGGTCCTGCGGGGTGACTGCCTGGAGTCGCTCTCCGCCGTCACTACCGAGAACACCCGGAGGGCTTTGGGGATTCCCGCCCCTTGAGCGTGCCCGACCTCTGCGCCCCGGGTTCCGCCCGGGCGGTCGCGCGCCGGTTTGGGATCAGCCCCCGGCGGGAGATGGGGCAGAACTTCCTGGTCGACCGTGCGGTGCGCGACGCCATCGCGGCCACCGCGGCGCCGGCTGAAGAGGTGCTGGAGATCGGGCCCGGCATCGGCGCCCTGACTCAGGGGCTGCTGGAGCGCGACGTGCGGGTGGTGGCGGTGGAGCTCGATCCGCGCTGCGTCGCGGCTCTGGGGCTGCTCCGCAGCCGCTACCCGGGGCTCCGAGTGGTGGAGGCTGACATCCTCAAAGTCGTCCCAGCTCAACTGGGTCTGGAACCACCGACAGTGCTCGGCAACCTGCCCTACCGGATCACCGGCGCCTTGCTGCCCTGGATCTTGGCCTGGGTCCCCCCACCGGTGGTCTGCCACTTGCTGGTCCAGCGGGAGGTCGGTCACCGGCTCGCCGCCCCCAAGGGAGACTGGTCGCTGGCGACGCTCGTGCTGCGGGCGGTCGCCGAAGTGACGGTCGAGTTTGACGTTTCCCCGGCCAGCTTCTGGCCCTCGCCCCAGGTGCACAGCAGTCTGATCACGGTGCAGCCCCGGCGCGAAGCCGATCCCGAGCTGAGCCGGGAGCTGGCGACGCTGGCCCGACCCATGTTCCAGGCTCGGCGCAAGCAGCTGCACCATGGGCTCGCCCGCTCTCTGGGGATCGCCCCCGGGGAGGCGATGTCGCTTCTTCGCTCGATCGAGATCGACCCGGTCCGGCGCCCGGGCAGCCTGGACCTGGAGGAGTGGCGGCGACTTGTGGTTGCCGTGCGAAGCAGCGGAACTGTGATCGGGTGATATATTCGCCGCCATGCCGGTCGAGGCCCCGCCCGGATCTTCCACCGAGGCAGTGGTTGATCTAGGTCCCACGGGCTTCCGTGAGGTTTTACGGGCCCGAGACTTCCGGCTCCTCTGGGGAGCCCAGGTGGCGGCCCAGTTGGGCGACAAGTTTTTCGCCTTCTCGCTGCTGCTGTCGATCTACTCGCTGACCCATCTCTACCTGAGTGATGCGGCGCTGCTGCTGGCCTACACCATTCCCGCCGTCTTCCTCTCGATTCCCGCCGGGATCTTCGCCGACCGCTACGACAAGAAGACCCTGATGATCTGGACCAACCTGTCTCGGGGGGTGATGGTGCTGATGGTGCCGGCCCTGGAGATCACCGGGGTGGCTCAGCACCAGATCCTGCCGCTCTACGTCATCACCTTCATCTTCGCCGGGGTGGGCCAGCTCTTCGCCCCCGCCGAGGCGGCCAGCATTCCGAGCCTGGTGAAGCGCCGCGACCTGGCCGCCGCGACCTCGCTCTTCACCATCACGATCATCGTCACCATCGTTCTCTCGGTGCCCCTGGCCTCGCTCGCCCAGGGGCTCCTGGGTTTGGAGGGCCCCTACTACTTCGGGGCCGGGCTGTTCGCGGTGGCCGCGGGCTCGATCTGGCTGATCAAGCCCAAGTTGGCGGCTCCCGCAGCCGCGGGCGGGCCCGCGATGCGGGCGCCTTGGAGCAGCACCTGGTCAGAGATTCGAGACACCTGGGAGGTGGTCCGGGCCAGTCGCGTGCTCCCCTTCGCCTTCGCCATGCTGACCTTGGCTCTCGCCATCGTATTCACGATCTTCGCCCTCTCAGCGGGCTACATGCAGCACGTGCTCCTGCGCAGCCCGCATGACAGCTACATCCTCCTGATCCCCGCGACCCTGGGGATGGTGGCGGCGGGGACAGTGGTGAGCCGACGGGCGTCCGCCTCCGGCCCGGGGCCGCGCACGGTGGTGCGGGGGCTGGGGTTGGCTGGGGTGGCCATGGTGGTCCTGGGAGTGCTCCCGCCCATCCTGGACCGTCTCCACATCGACGGGGCCCTGATCCCGCTGGCGATCATCGTGGCCGTGGTATTCGGCCTCGGCTTGGGCGCGGTACTGATTCCCTGCCTGGTCCTGATCCAGGAGGAAACCGAGGAGGCAACCCGGGGCAAGATCTTCGGTGGGGCGTTTCTGGCGATCAACTTGGCCATCGCTGTGCCGCTGCTGGTGGCCGGCGCGATCGCCGACGTGGTGGGGGCCAGCGATGTGGTCGGCGGCCTGGGGCTGGCCCTGATCATCACCGGTCTGGTCGCCCGGCGGCGGGGCTGGGGAGCGCCTCCCAACGAGCTGTCGGAGCCGGTTACGAGCGCGTAGCGAGATGTCGAAGTCTGTTGGCGATGGGATCGACTTCCGGCCGCGGTGGGCTAAATGACAGCATGCGAGCCGTCGTCACTTGCGAAAGCTGCGGTCTCCGGCAGGAGGTGGCCCGGGCCATTCCGGAGCCGACCACCTTCCATATCGTCTGCCATCGCTGCGAGTTGAGTCTCTTGGTGACCGTCACCGAGGCTGACATTCAAAGCGCCGCGGCCTCAGTCGGAGCTGGTTCGGCTCGACGCTAGCCGGTCAGACGGCCCAGCGCGATAACCCGAGCGGGATCTCCTCGCGTCGGTTGTCCAGGAGGGCCAGCCCCATCTCCTCGCTCTCGAAGTCGAGCCGGAGCTGGCGGGCCAGCGGGAGGACCCGACCGGACCGGGCGCGTTCGCGCAGCCGGGCCCGGCGATCGGGGTCGAGACTGGAGCATTGAACACTGCAGTACTTGGCGGTCTGCTTCTTCACCAGGGCCACACAGCCCGTCCGGGCGCAGACGCGCAGGGCGGTTGGATGAGGGCTGGAAAAGCGTGCCACGGAGCGATATTAGAGACTCATCAGGGGGGCGCTGTCAATAGTCATTAGTGCTATAAAACGTGGCACTTTTGTGGGTCAATCGAGGACGCCGCAGTTGTGCCCAGTATCCCCATCTCCAGCTGTGGACAATTTGTCAGCAACCTGTTCCGCTGAGTGGTCGCGGGCTCGCTTGGGGAGAAGTAGGTGACCCAGGCTGGCGGCGTCCACCGGCGCGGGTTCAGCTGGTCGGCGACTCCACCGGCTCCTGGTAGAGACCGATGACATTCCCATCCGGCTTACGGAACCGAGCGGTGATCTCAGGGGTGTCCTGGACGATCGCGCCCCTATTGGCGAACCCTCCTTCAAGGGCGTCGGCCACGCTGTCCACCATGAGGTAGACCAGCAGTCTGGACAGGTGCGCTGGCCGGACCCGACCCAGATGCCACTCACGTCGCCCGTCGGGTCATCGAAGGCTAACTGGCCGTCGCCCCGCTCCCGAAGCCGCCGCCAAAGCTATCTCGGTAGAAACGGGCCGAGCTCGGCCGGTCAGTGGCCGGGATTTTCAGGTAACAGATTCTGCCGTTAGCCGATCTGGGAGCCCTCGCACTTCAGCACCGGGCGGACCTGGATGGTGGGCACACCAGGAGTCGAACCTGGGGCCGCTACCGGGTCAGGTGGCGCTCTGCAAGGCCCCTGATTTTGGGCCCATGTAAGGTCCACCACGACTCTTCCCTAGGAAAGCTGCCCCGACACGGCCGGCGCTACCCCCGCATCTGCCTGGGCACCGGCACGCCCTGTGTCAACCCCAGGGAGGGCGGAGGCCCGGCCTGGTGAGCCCGGTAGCGGGCCACTCCGGCCGCGGGGGCGGCCAGGCACTCGGCGCATCGGCAGCCCGTTCGCCAGTCGGACGCGGAGGCACAGAAGTGGGGGAGATCGCCATACACGGTCACACCCCCGAGGTACGCTTCACCGCCAGCCCCACCCGGAACGCGGAGAGCCGCCGGTCAACCCCACACCGCGAGCATCACTCAGCCCCACCGCAGCCCTACGGGAGGCGGTCCCAGCGGTCAGGGTGGGTGATTGGCGGCTTACGCCAGCCCGAAGTGTCCGCGCAACTAATCGAGAGCGGACTCGCGTTGCGCCGAACTCGAACCATTGCGGTGGGACGCCCCGGGCCAAGAGCTGGGCCAGACCAGTTACAACCGGGCCCATGGCTCCCGGGTCGCCATGGTTCCTCGCCCCATGGTCCGTCGTTACTCAGTCACCTCCGCAGCACGGGCACGGCCTCTCCCCGCAGGGGCAGCCGCAGTCTGGGAACGGCATCGCAATCACTTCATTCTCTGAACTCACGCTCGCACCACCATTCTCCGGTGGGCTCGGGACACGTCGATTGCGGATGGTCGCTCAAGAGCCGCGACAGCTCGATCCGGAGGTCGCGGAGCCGTCGCAGCTCGGTGTTGACATCTACCTATCGTTCACGGGGCAGCTTCTCTGTGTGGCCGCAAGGGCAGCCGCCGCGGTCACGGATGTCGAGCAGCTCGCGGATGGCATCGAGGCGAAGACCCAGGCTCTGGGCGCCCTTGACGAAGCGAACACGTTCCAGAGCGTCATCCCCGTAGACGCGGTAGCCGCTGGCTGTCCGAGAAGCCGATGGCAGAACCCCGATCCGCTCGTAGTAACGGATCGTGTCAGCTGTTATGCCACCCTTGGCAGCCAGGTTTGAGATGGAAATGTCCATAGCAGACAGCCTGAAGCTTGGTTTTACTCCAAGGTCAAGTGCCCGCCGGCCCGATCTCCATGCCGGGAGCCGCGTTCAGCCCTCAGGCTCTCGGCGCGCCGAGAGCCAGGTGAACGGCTGGACAGCCCCGGTCGGGGTGGTGTGCCGCTCGCGGCGGCTGGCGATGACTCGGAACGAGCCGCCTAGGATGCCAGCGAGCTTGTCGGGCGCGTAACGGGCGACGGGCAGGCCCGAGCAACTCTCCGGCCCGTCGGCGGCGAAGGTTCCGAGGATGACCGCAGCTCCCGGCAGGACCGCGGCCCGCAGCACCTGGAGGTAGCGCTCCCGGTCGGCTGGCGTGACGAGGAAGTGGAAGACCGCCCGGTCGTGCCAGAGGGCGTAACGCGCCCCCGGCTGCCAGGTGAGCAGATCCGCGGAGACCCACTTGACTTGGGCCCGAGGATCGACCCGTCGCCGACTGGTGTCCAGAGCAGCGGCCGACACGTCGAGCACGGTGATGTCGGTGTACGAGCGGGCGACGAGGGTATCGACGAGGGTGGAGGTGCCGCCCCCCACGTCGAGCACGGCCGAGTCGTGGGGGACGCCGATCTCCTCGATCAGCTCCATGGACACCGCAGGCACTCGCTGATACCAGCTGACCTCGGTTGGGCTCCTGTGCTCGTAGATGGCTTCCCAGTGCTGGCGTCGCCGTGCCGAGGACGCCCTGACATTTCCTGTCGACATCGGGAGATTGTCCCTCGCCCCAAAGGATTTACTTCGGACCGAGAAGGGTTTCCAGCGCTGTGCGGCGGCGTTCTGAGACCGCGCTATGGCACGGCCCTCGGTCCGCAACGATTTCCTTGGGGGTCGCTCCTCGAGCCCGCCCCCGTCGATCTCGCCGGAGTCGAGGTCTATGGCCCCGCCATGGCGGAACGCCGGGCCGGGCTCCCAGGTCGAGCCCGGCACTCCGGCACGAGCCACGAAGCAAAGGTCACTTGGCTGCCCCATCTTCCAGCTCCGGCGGGGAGAGCACTCCGGATGCTCCGCCGGCCAGTCCCTCTGTTTGGCCCCGGGAAGTCCCCGGCCATCGCGTCCAGGGCCTCGTCGAGGCCGGCGACCTTGGCACGCACGAAGTCGAAACGCTCCAGGTCCGTGTTCGGCTCCACCGTGACCTGACCGGGCTGGAGCAGGGCCCGGAAGTCGGGGTTGCGCGGCATCGATTCGAGGAGGACCCAAGCAGGAGACGGTGCTCCGCCAGCCACTCCGGCGCGCCGGCCGGGGTGATCGTGACCAGGGCCTTCTCGAGTGGCTCTGGCGTCAACCGCCGGAAACCCCAGCATTCATGAGGGAAAACCGAGAGATGGTGGGCGCACCAGGAGTCGAACCTGGGGCCTCTACCGTGTCAGGGTAGCGCTCTAACCACCTGAGCTATGCGCCCTCCCGGAGTTGGGGTGTCCGGAGTATAGCCTCGCTCGGGCGGCTGTCCCGGAAGTGGACCTGTCCTCTCATACAATCGGGCCCATACCAACATGGTTGAGAACAGCGTCGATCTCGAAACCCTGCGCCACAGCGCCGCCCATCTGATGGCGGCAGCGGTGTGCGAGCTCTGGCCTGGCGCCGAGTACGGCATCGGCCCTTCGATCGAGGATGGCTTCTACTACGACTTTCTCCTGCCCGGCGATCACCGCTTCACTGAGGAGGACCTGCCCAACATCGAGGCCCGGATGCACGAGATCGCCGGGCGTCGACCGGAGTACCAAAGAGAAGAATTGAGCCGGGCGGAGGCGCTGGCGGAGTTTGGTCGCCGGCAGCAGCGGTTCAAGGTCGAGCTGATTGAGCGGATCCCCGAGGGTGACGTGATCAGCTGCTACCGGACCGGGGACTTCTTCGACCTCTGCCGCGGGCCCCATGTGCACGACGCCTCTCAGATCCCGGCTTTCAGGCTGACCCATCCGGCGGGGGCCTACTGGCACGGCGACGAGACCCAACCGATGCTGCAGCGGGTTTATGGCACCGCCTGGAACTCCCAGGCTGAGTTGGACCTATATCTGGAGCGGCTGGAGCAGGCCGCCCTGCGGGACCACCGCAAGCTGGGTCGCGAACTGGATCTGTTCTCGATTTCCGAGGAGCTAGGCCCGGGCCTCATCCTCTGGCACCCCCATGGGGCCACGGTCAGGACAGTGATCGAGGATTACTGGCGGGCCGCCCACCGCCGCGCTGGCTATCAGCTGGTCTACACCCCGCATCTGGCGCGCGAGGCCCTCTGGGAGACCAGCGGTCACCTGGGCTACTTCGCGGACGAGATGTTCGGAGCCATGGAGGTGGAGGGGGACCGGTACCGGGTCAAGCCCATGAGCTGCCCCTTTCACATCCTGATCTACAAGTCCCGGGCCCGCAGCTACCGGGAGCTGCCGATTCGACTGGCCGAGGTGGCCACCGTGTACCGCTATCAGCGGAGCGGGACGCTGCACGGACTCCTACGGGTGCGCATGATCACCCAGGACGACGCCCACCTCTTCTGTCGGCCGGAGCAGGTGGACGACGAGGTGGCGGGAGTCCTACGGCTGGTGCGAGAGATGTACCAGCGCTTCGGTTTTGCGGAGCTCGAGGTGGACCTCAGCACCAGGCCAGCCAAGGCGGTGGGGTTAGACGAGCTCTGGCAGCAGGCTGAGTCCTCCCTGGCTCGGGTTCTCACGGCGGAGGGCCTGGAGTACAAGCTGAGTCCGGGCGAGGGCGCCTTCTATGGTCCCAAGGTCGACGTCCACATCCGGGACGCCATCGGGCGGCGCTGGCAGTGCGCCACCATCCAATTCGACTTCAACGAGCCGGCGCGCTTTGGGCTGGAGTACATCGGGGTCGACGGGCAACCCCACCAGCCGGTGATGATCCATCGCACCCTGCTGGGGTCTTTGGAGCGCTTCTTCGGGGTGCTGCTGGAGCACTACGCCGGGGCGTTGCCGACCTGGCTGGCACCGGTGCAGGTGCAGATCATCACCGTGAGCGATGACCAGCTGGACTATGCTCACCTGGTGGCGGCCAGGCTGGAGCAGGCGGGATTTCGGACCGAGGTCCCTGATCGCCCCGGCGACCGGATGGGCGCCAAGATCCGGGACTCCCAGCTGGCCAAGGTTCCCTACGCCGCCATTGTGGGTAGGAAAGAGGTCGCGGCCAACAACGTCAATCTCCGCAACAACCGCAGCGGGGAGGAGCGCCCGATCTCGGTCGAGCAGTTGACTGAACTGCTGCGAGTTGAGGTCGGCTCCTGAACTTTTGGTCCGGGGCCGAACTGGCCAGCTCGAGTGGTAGCATCCGGGATTCGCTTCCCGGCTTGAGGAGGATTCGTCCATAGCGTTTCGCGAACTGCGTATTAACGACCAGATCCGGGTTCCTTCGGTTCGACTTTTCGACGACACCAACGAGGAGGCCTTGGGGATCGTCTCCTTGCCGGACGCCCAGCAACTCGCCCAGGAGCGAGGTCTCGACTTGGTGGAGGTGGCCCCTCAGGCCCAGCCCCCGGTCTGCCGGCTGATGGATTACGGCCGCTTCAAGTTCGAGGCGCTCAAGCGGGAGAAGGACGCCAAGCGCGAACACAACGCCATCCGACTCAAGGAGATGAAGCTCCGTCCTAAGATCAGCGAGCACGACTTTCAGACCAAGTACGGTTACGTACGCCACTTCCTGGAGGAGGGCGACAAGGTCAAGCTCACTATCATGTTCCGGGGCCGCGAGTTGGTCCATCAGGAGATTGGTCGGGCGCTGCTCGACCGGCTCGCTGAGGAAGTCAAGGACGTGGCCCAGATCGAGCGCTCGCCCCTGGTCGAAGGGCGCAATATGATCATGATTCTCAATCCGGTCTCGAAGAAGCTACCCAAAGGAGGCGGCAGCAACCATGCCGAAGATCCGCACCCACAAGGGAACCCAGAAGCGGTTTCGCCTGTCGGGGACGGGTAAGCTGCTACGCCGCGGGGCTTTCCAGTCGCACATGCTCGAGCACAAATCGGCCAAGCGCAAGCGCGGCTACGCCCAGATGCATGCCGTGGATAAAGGCAGCGCCAAGTCGGTGAGGCGCAACGCGCCTTACCTGAAAGGCTGAGCGATGGCCCGGGTCAAGCGCGGGGTAACCGCGCGCAAGCGCCACAAGAAGGTGCTGGAGCTCGCCTCCGGCTTCACCGGTACTCACAATCGGCTCTTCCGGCCCGCCAACGAGGCGGTCATGCACTCACTGGCCTACCAGTACCGGGACCGGCGCAAGCGCAAGGGCAACTTCCGGCGGCTCTGGATCGCCCGCATCAACGCCGCCTCGCGGCAGGCGGGGATTCCGTACAGCCGTTTCATCGCGGGGCTCAGCCGCTCCGGGGTGGAGCTCTCCCGCAAGCAGATCTCGGAGCTGGCGATTCACGACCCGGCGGCTTTTGCGCGGCTGGTTGAAGTAGTGCGGGAGACCGCTCCCGAGCAGTGACTGAGGGCGATCTCCGGGCACTTGGCGAGCAGGCCCTGGAGGAGATCGCCGGGGCGGTCGACGAGGACCAGCTGGAGCAGGTTCGCCTCAAATATCTGGCCCGGCATGGCGGCCTGATCAGCACCGGGGCCCAGGCGCTGGCCCAGGCCCCCCAAGAGCAGCGAGCCGCCTTGGGTCGCGCCTTCAACGCCACCAAGCAGGGCACGGAGGCTGCCCTGGAGCGTCGCTTCCGGGAGTTCCAGCTATCCCAGTGGGCGGCGGCCACCGAGGGGCAGTGGCTGGACTTGAGCTATCCCAGCCGACCTCTGGGTCGGGGCCACCAGCACCCGGTCGGGCGGCTGGTGCGGGAGATCGAGGACATTGGGGCGGCGCTGGGCTACCAGTCGGTGCGCGGTCCCGAAGTCGAGGACGACCAGTTCAACTTCGAACTGCTGAACCTTCCCCGTGAGCACCCTGCGCGCGACGCCCACGACACCTTCTACCTGGAGGGTCCCGGCGGTTGGCTGCTGCGCACCCACACCTCGCCGGTCCAGCTGCGGACGATGATGGCGGGGCCGCCTCCGTACCGGATCCTGGCCCCGGGGCGAGTGTACCGGCGGGACAACCCGGACCCCACCCATAACCCCATGTTCTTCCAGGTGGAAGGTCTCTGCGTCGACGAGGGGGTGACCCTGGGCGACCTCAAGGGGACCCTCACCTACTTCATCCAGGCGCTCTTTGGCAAGGAGCGCCGGGTCAGGCTGCGCTCCAGCTTCTTCGCCTTCACCGAGCCCAGCCTGGAGGCCGATGTTTCCTGCTGGTTCTGCGACGGGAAGGGCTGCCGGAGCTGCCACGGCAAGGGGTGGATCGAGATCCTGGGCTCGGGCATGGTCCACCCCACGGTCCTGGGCAACGCGGGGGTCGACCCCGACCGCTACAGCGGCTTCGCCTTTGGTATGGGGCCAGATCGAATCGCCGCCTTGAAGTATGGCCTGGAGGACATCCGCGACCTCTATGAGAACGACGTCCGCCTGCTGGAGAACTTCTGATGCGGGTGAGCCAGGAGTGGCTGAGCGACTTCGTCGACCTCGATGAGCTCACCTCGAGCCGGATCGCCGAGCTGCTGACCTTGAGCGGTACCGAGGTCGAGCGGGTGTCCGAGTTCGCCCAGGGCTTGGACCAGGTGGTCGTCGCCGAGGTGGTGGAGCTGGGACGGATGGAGGGTAGTGACCACCTCTGGATGACCAAGGTCCGCGTCCCCGGCGCCGAACCACTCGAGGTCGTCTGCGGCGCTCCGAACCTTAATCGGGGAGCGGTAGTTGCCTGGGCCCGCCCCGGGACCGTCCTCCCGGGTGGCATGCAGCTGGGGCAGCGACGGATCCGGGGCGCGCTCAGCAACGGCATGATCTGCGCCCCCGATGAGTTGGGTCTGGGCCAGGACCACGAGGGAGTGCTGTTGCTGCCGGCTGGGGAGGCGCAGCTGGGTCAGCCGCTCAGTCAGCTGTTCCCGCACGACACCATCTACCAGCTGGAGATCCTGAGCCATCGCGCCGACTGTCTCTCCCACTGGGGGGTCGCTCGGGAATTGGCGGCGGTGCTCGACCGTCCGCTCCGGGAACCGGACCTTGCGGGGCCTCACCGGGAAGGTCCGCCGGCCCGGGATACGGTCCAGGTCCAGATCGAAGCGAGCACCGACTGTCCGCTTTATGTGGCCGAGTCCATCGATCAACTGCGGCCGGGGCCGGCGCCGCTCTGGCTGCAGC
>Ga0307373_10006268_pt1 | contig 19020 bp, 19 predicted proteins | sample OX2MG_FD_202534 | JGI IMG/M metagenome (GOLD analysis project Ga0307373, IMG submission 202534) | Soil microbial communities from Risofladan, Vaasa, Finland - OX-2 | ecosystem: Environmental > Terrestrial > Soil > Coastal area > Acid sulfate soil | place: Finland: Risofladan, Vaasa | collected...
GAGGAATCGCAACTGGTTTAGAATGAAAAGGAACATCGGTTTGGGCGTGTAGCTCAGCTGGGAGAGCACCTGCTTTGCAAGCAGGGGGTCGCAGGTTCGAACCCTGTCACGTCCACCAAATTTTTATTGATGTTTTGAAGTTATGCTTCGCGAGTCGTACACAAGAAAGTACCCAAAACTGGTCATCAGTGCTGCGAGCGACGAGACTTTTTCATCTTCGCGGCGAAAGCCTTCTGTACCTTTTTCATCGCTGCCTGAGATACGGCATCAACATTTTTCGTGTGAAACTTGTCGGTCACTGCCACATTTGCATGTCGATGGCGCTGGCGGCACTGCGTAATCACCGTGCCCTTGGCTCAGAGCCAGATCCCGCAGCACGACGCGCGTGGGTTGAACGCCTCCGCACAATACGGCAGCAATTTTCTTATGGTCCCCCTGGGTTAACTGCACGCAAAGCCGACGATAAGATCGCAGGCCCTGAGTTTCCATCCAAAACACCGTCCGCGATGAACTTCTTGGGAATAATGTCTCCAAACGGTCAAAGGACTAGCCCGATTACAAGTGAAGTGCCTGTCGGATTCCGGAGAAAAACCGCTAACGTATTGAAAAGAATGGTCGGCCCGTGCGGACTCAAACCGCAGACCTCTACCGTGTCAGAGGGTCGCGATTGTGTACGTCCAAAACACAAACAACGCGAAGGGTGCGCCACCCAAAAATTCAAACCAATGCTAAAGGATGCGCCATGCTGCCCTAAAAGCCAATAAGCAATAAGAAGGTTGCGAAGGTGACGAAGCCACGCTGTTTTCGTGCATAATTACTACGTGCCTCAATTGGAGAACTTCCGCCTGAAGGTCTTTCGTGCCGTCGCCGAGCATCTGAATTTTCGCAAGGCCTCCGAACACCTTTTCTTAACCCAACCCGCTGTCACACTTCAGATCAAGGCACTGGAAAACGATCTTGGCGTGCGGCTTTTTGATCGGTCCGCTAACAGGGTCTCTCTAACGCCTCAGGGATCTATTCTGTTGGGTTACGCAAACAAGATCGCGGCGCTCGCCTCGGAAGCGGAGCATGAACTTGGGACGGAGAAGGAAAATTGTTTGGGCGACCTCTCCCTTGGGGTTTCGACTACAATTGCGCAATATGTTCTTCCTCGGCTCATCGGGGCCTTTCTCCATGAGCATCCTCGCGTGCAACTCTCATTGCATAGTGGAAATACGGGCCACATAGTGGAGCTACTTCTCCACCGTAAAATTTCCATCGGATTGATCGAGGGCCCTACGCGCGAACGTGGGATTCATACCGAGCCATTCATGCAAGACGAGTTGGTCCTGATTGCATCGCCAAATTTTGAATCCGATCACCTTACGACCCATCAGCTCCTTGCATCAAATCTCCTTGTACGCGAACAGGGGTCCGGCTCACGTCGCGTCGTTGAAACTACCCTCGTCGAGAAAGTGGGGCTGAAGATCAAAGCTTTCAAAAGTGTGATGAATCTCGATTCCACTGAAGCCATCAAGTCTGCTGTGGAGGCCGGGCTTGGAATCGGCTTCGTTTCGCGATGGGCCATCTGCAAGGAACTCGAATTGGGTGTGCTGAAGATAGTAGAAGTTCAAGGTCTCAAAATCTCGCGTTATTTTTCCCTCATTTCTCTTTCCGGTCCGCATCAACAAGGTCCGCCAGAGGCGTTCCGCCACTTCGCGCTTGCTCGCGGAGGGCTTCTCTCGAGCGCGGACTACAAACCTGTGATTTCAGGCCGTTTGAAACGATAAGCCCAACTTATTGTTCATTGGAATTGCTGCTTGGACGAGGAGCCTAGGTTCCAGCCAAACTGTTCCTATGAACAAAAAACTTTTCTTCGTGGGACTGATTCTCGCGGCCAGCGGTTACGTCTCGCCGCCAGTGGCTCTGCTCGGCGGTCTCATCTACGGTATCGCTCTAGCACACCCGTTTAATGCCGAGAGTAAAGAACTCTCAAGTTTTCTTCTGAAAGCCTCTGTCGTCGGGCTGGGGTTCGGCATGGATCTCCACGAGGTGGTTCGGGTGGGACGCTCTGGTTTCTTCTACACGGCTTTCAGCATCACTTCGGTGATGCTGTTGGGATTCGGCCTCGGCTATCTCATCAAAGTTGGAAAGAAATCGTCCTTCCTAATCACAGCAGGGACGGCCATCTGCGGGGGGAGCGCCATTGCTGCGGTCGGACCGATTGCGCAAGCGAGCGAAGATGAGATGGCGGTGTCGTTGGGGACGGTGTTTATCCTCAATTCCGTGGCGCTATTCCTCTTTCCTGCTGTCGGCCATGCCCTTCACATGTCCCAGACGCAGTTCGGACTTTGGTCGGCGCTGGCCATTCACGACACAAGCTCGGTAGTAGGGGCAACCGCCAAGTACGGCCCGACGGCACTGGCGGTGGGCACCACCGTCAAATTGGCGCGTGCTCTCTGGATTGTTCCTCTGTCAGTGCTAACTGCGATCTTCCTCAAGAGCAAATCCCGCATTAAATGGCCCTGGTTCATCCTTTTCTTCTGTCTGGCGGCACTACTCAATACGTCGGTGCCAGTTTTCAGATCGGAGTTCGCGGCACTCAGTCACCTCGGGGAAATCGGGCTCACGGTGACACTTTTCCTCATCGGCACGGGCCTCAACAAGGAAACCGTCAAGAAGGTTGGTGTCCGCCCTCTCCTGCAGGGCCTCACGTTATGGGCCATTGTCGGTACCAGCACCCTGGTGCTCATTCTCTCTCATTGGATTCATCTCTAGGGAACCAACGAAACTGGCTGTGTGCCAATTGGCCACGGAACGATCGCCGCGCTCCTTCGGAATCCGTCCGAATCTAGGAATGTGACTTTCCGCCCGGCAATGGTGGTAATAGCCTACCTTTCTCAAGTTGTGTCTTAAATTTTCACACGGGGTACCGAAGAAGCGCGGCGCATGCCCGATCGCGGAATCTCTCGCCAGGAACGGAAGACATTCGCGGGCCACGTCACACGAACAATGCACTCGAAAAACGAGTTGCTTGATTGCTGCAAACTCCGGTTTTCATAACCGCGGCGAATGAAACTTCGCGGCGCTATTCTACGTCGAACTTTCATCCGGGTTATCGGCATTGCCGTTCGTTTTCAGCGCGAAATAAGAAGATGTCATCCGGGGTATTTGCGCGGCCGGATTTTCGATTGATACTATTTCGACGATGGTAATATAGGCGTCGTTCAGAATTTCCTGACGCGACCGGAAGACATTCTCGAAAGGCAAGCAGGGCCTCGTGCTCACTACGTGGGTGCTGCTTTTTGCACTCTTTGATGGGAATTTGGTGCTAGAGTGTTTGCGAATCGAAGGTCAGAATCGGAATGGGGGACACCATGCGAAACAGCAGGTTCACGCCAGGCGTTGCGGTGATCGCGGCTCTGTTTTTTTCATCCGTCATGTGCGCGCAGCCTCCCAAGCAACCGGCCGTCGCAAAATCGCCGGCTGCAGCAAGTCAGGTACCGGACTTGTCGGGAGTCTGGATGCAGCACCCTCCTGCCAGCGCCCGCTCCTATGCCGGTTACAAATTCACAAAGGAAGAGCCTCCCATGACGCCCTGGGCGGAGGCCAAATACCACGAAGCGAAGCCAACTTTTGGGCCCAAAGGCGTAGCGGTGGAAGATTCCAATTCGCCGGACTACAACTGCCTGCCGCCGGGAGTCCCCTACATTTATTTCCGGCCTCATCCCTTCGAGATGATCCAGTCGCCGGGCCACGTGATCATGTATTTCGAATACGATCATTTCGTGCGCGAAATTTTCACCGATGGACGTCCGCATCCCAGTGACCTGGATCCGACGTGGATGGGAAATTCCATCGGCCACTACGAGGGAGATACGCTGGTCGTCGATACAATTGGATTCAACGACAAGACCTGGCTCGACCGGGTCGGGCACCCCCATAGCGACCAACTGCACCTGGTGGAGCGATTTCGGCGAACCAATCATGACACGCTTACAGACGACATCACGATCAACGATCCGAAAGCCTATACCAGGCCATGGAACGCCCATCTCGTGTTCGAATTGAAGCCGACCTGGAACATTGGAGAATTCATCTGCGAGGAGATGATGTACGCAGGGCACAAGTAGCGCAGTGCACGAAAGCTGAATCGGATATCTCTGCTCAAGAATCGCGTTTCAACAAGTAGGGGCGTTGCCGTGCTCTTACAACTGCGCCAGCGCTCAAATACAGGGCCGTTTGGATTTCGATGGGAATTATCTTGTGTCTTTGGCGGAATTCGAGATTGCGTCCGCGAATTCCGCAGACACATCTTAGCGCGACGCTGCTTTGTTTGCGGTCTTCCGGCCACCCAGGAGATAAAGAGAAACGCTCAAGATCAGCATCCCCAGCGGGACCTCTCCAGGAAACGCGTAGTTGTACATCCACTTCAACTGATTAAGGCCAAGCAGGGCCTGCGGCGAGACCAGCATCCAGGTGCCCCCCAGCATCGCCGCCCAAGCAATGATTTTCCCGATGGACGATTTCGTTCCCGCCTCACTGCCCGGTGACTGCCGGAGGTTCTTCGCGGCCCCGGAGGATTCATCCAGACCGAGGTAATTCGTAAATCGATCGTTGAGCAGAGCGCCCACCAGGCCATCGTTCGTTGTGTTGCCGGCCGTGGAGAACATGGGAATCAGTCCGGCATACATGGCCACGAAGGTGGTCACGAATGTGTCCGCGTTGTGCACGTGCAACAAAATCGCGACGATGGGGGACATAAAAAATCCCGCGCCGCCCGGAATTCCCGGCGACACCAGGCCCAGGATCAACATCGGCGGAAGAAGCAAAAGGATGTCGGTCATGGAAATCGGGATATGCAGCAGGCGCGTCACAGAGATCGTGATCAGCAGCATGGACATGCCTGCGCAACTTTTGTTGAGCACCGTCCCAAACACGATGGAGACCTCGGCAATTTCGCGGCGCAAGCCGAGGTCCTGTTCCGCAGAAACGATGTTCACCGCCAGAGTCTCATACGAACCTCCGGTGCCGAAACCGGTGGGCCACACGGCCGCAAAATAGGAGAAGACTTGCTTGGGCGTGCGTTTGGTGGTCCAGAACGTCAGAGCAATCATCACGACGGAAAACGACAGCGTGACCAGCGCGGTCCAAAGAATCGTCTGACCGTAGGCGTTTATTCCTTTCGCGCCAAATTTCAACGGAATGCCGATCGCCAGACACCCAATCATGATCGGGTAGTACCAAAGCAGGTTGCTGAAAAGCCAGAGAATGGCATCGCTGCTACGGATTAAACCGCCAGCCACGGGGCGAAGTGCGGGAACAACAGCAGAGAGGTATCCGATAAGCATGGCGCCGATCAGCGCCTGGATCAGAGGCTGCGTGGTGAGAAATGATGCGAACGTGCTGGCGAATTGTCCGAGCCACATGCCGAGTCCCATCACGCCCGCGCCAGACGTGACGAAAGGCAGCTTCGTCAGCAGTGGAATCCAGGCAGTGACAAACATTAACGACACCACGCCCAATGCCAGATACAGCACAACGATCAAACCGAACAAACGCCTTGCGCGCCGCCCATGAAGAATCATCAGCTTTGCTGTGGCGGCGGCGAGAAGCGCAAAAATCAGCGGCCCGGCGAATGTCACCACGCCTTTCGGAAACCACGTGCCGCTTATGTAGGCCGCGCCGGCAAACCTGTTTTTGGGAAGTAGCAAGCCGATAGCGAGGCCTATTGCGAGAAAGACGAGCACCCAAACGGGCAGGGATACGCCAAAATATTTCCCCACGCTCTGTGGTCGATTCTTGCCCTCGTCTGGTGCCAAACGCGTGTGCCCCTTTCACGGACTTTGAGTGGGCGTTTCCGAATTCCGTGCTCCGGCAAAAGTGATCAGACACTACTACACGGCACCGAGTCGATCAAGCGATTCATGGCGATTCTATGGCGATTTTATCGCGTCTCGAAACCGAGTCTGAGAACGGTCTCGAGCATCGCGTGTTCCGCGCGCGGCACTTTCTTTTCATCGAGCTGGAGGTAGATATTTCGAATGCGGCGCGAATGTTGTAGAATCCGTTTCATTCGTTGTGGTGCAGCGGCCCAGTAAATTCAGAGCTGAATCGGATCAACATTACTTCATGACTACATATACTCCCAGTAAATTGCATGCGCTTGCGACTCGCGCCCTGATCGATGCGGGGGCGAGTCTGGAGAACGCGGGCTTGGTTGCCGACGCTCTGATCGCCGCAGAAATTGACGGGATCAGTTCGCACGGCCTTTCGCGACTGCCGGCGTATGCCGATCAATTGGCCAGCGGGAAAATTGACGGTACGGCAAGTCCGGACGTGAAGCAAACGGCCGCGGCCGTGGTCAGCGTCGATGCCCGCTACGGATTTGCGTTCCCGGCGATCGAGGCGGGAATCAAGACGGCGTTGCCCATCGTGAGGGAAACGGGAGTGGCTGCCGTGGCGATCCGGAATTCGCACCACTGCGGCATGCTTGGACACACGGTGGAGTCTGTAGCGCGGCACAACGTGCTGGCGCTGGCTTTTTCAAACACGCCCGCAGCCATAGCTCCATGGGGCGGCACGCGCGGTGTGTTCGGCACGAATCCGGTCGCGCTTGGATGTCCCCGGCGCGACCTCCAGCCACTGGTAATCGACCTGGCGATCAGCGTTGTCGCACGCGGCAAGATCATGCAGGCAGCCAACCGGAATGAATCCATTCCCGAGGGCTGGGCACTCGATGCTTCGGGCAAACCCACAACCGATCCGCGCAAAGCGCTCGCCGGCACCATGGTACCCATCGGTGGTGCGAAGGGCGCGGCTTTGGCCCTGATGGTTGAGTTGCTCGCCGCCGCGCTAACGAGGTCGCACTTCGGCTTTGAAGCAAGCTCCTTCTTCGATGCCAAGGGTGAGCCACCTGGAATTGGCCAGCTATTCCTGATGTTTGACGTTCGGGCATTCGGCGGCGACGCCGTGCTGGAGCGTATCGAAACACTTTGCCAGGCCATCGAGGAAGACTCCGGGGCGCGCCTGCCGGGTGCGCGGCGATTCGCAAACCGCGTGAAAATAGCCGAATCCGGCATTGCTATCCCCGATCCGCTTTATCAGGACCTGCTGAAACGCGCCCATGTGTCCAGTCCTGATTCTTTGGCAAGTGATCCGAAATTGCCATAGGCCTGCGCACACAACCAAATGGTGCGGGACGAGCCTCAGACGGTCAGTATTTGTTGCCATCTATTGATGTGTTGACGTGATGTTTAAATATATGTATATGTCTTTGTTTTGGAACCGGGATTCGGTGCCACTGCTTCCCTGATGAGTGGATTGCGCATGTGAAAGTGTAAATTGCAATCGGATACAGCCAAACCAGATTGGGTGGAGGCGAGATGCGAAAATACGCGGGAGTGCTGGCCCTTGCGCTGTTATGGATGGGGGCTGGGGCAATGATCGCAATGGCTCAGGAAAAAGTCCCGGATCCGGTCGCGTGGGCTTATGGATTTGTTACCCCCGGGCCTAACCCGGTTGCACCCCCTTGTACGCCCGAGACCAAGCCTCATGACTGCTCCCGGCCGGGGCGTCCCTGGCCCGAAGACGGCAAACCCCTTCACCTTCCCGGAAGCCACCTGACCTTTACGATCAGCCAGGTTCAATCGTTCTGGGCTCCCGCGGACTGGTTTCCCTCCGAACATCCGCCGGCACCCGACATCGTGAAATATGGAAATGAAAAGGAACATTTGCGTGCGTGCGGCCACTGCCACTATTTCAACGGGCAGGGAAAACCGGAAAATGCGGGCCTTGCGGGGCTGCCGTTGAACTATATCCTGCAACAGTTGGCCTTGTTCAAGAGCGGCGGCCGGAAACCAGCGGACCCGCGCAAGGCCAATGCAAATGAAATGACGCAGATCGCGCGCTTCCTCACGGACAAGCAAATACAGGAAGCCGCGGAATACTATTCGTCGCTGAAGTGGAAGCCCTGGGTAAAAGTTGTAGAGAGCGACACAGCGCCAAAGACGCGGCAGTCTCCGGCAGGAATGTTCCTGGGTCTGGCCGGCGGAGAAACAGAACCGCTGGGAGAGCGCGTCATCGAAGTTCCGCAAAACACCAACCTGACCGAACGGCTGCGCGACCCGCACTCGGGGTTCATCGCCTACGTGCCCGTCGGGAGCATCGCGAAAGGCAAAAACATCGTCACCACCGGCGGTGGCAAGACGGTCGCCTGCACCACCTGCCACGGCGAGGATCTGCAGGGTATGGGGGATATTCCTCCGATCGCGGGCCGCACCCTCAGCTATACGATGAGGCAGCTTTATAACTTCCAGCAGGGTACGCGCAAGAGCCCCATCATGGAACCCGTCGTGAAAAAGCTGACCACCGATGACCTGATTTCGATCGTGGCCTATCTCGGGTCGTTGTAGGCGTGGGCGGACTTGCGAAACGGGTGGAAAACATTTACGGCTACGGCGGGCGGCAACGCTGCGTCTGGCTGAAATATGCTAGACTCGGGCCAAGCGATTCGTTCCGCACATTTGGGAATTCATTTGAGGGGCTGCGGGCGATCACCACGAACGCGGTGTAAATTTATTGACTCTGGAGGCTTCAACATGATGCAGAAACTCGGGGCCATCTCCGCATTTCTAGTTGTCGGTCTACTTTTACTCGCCGTTCCTACATTCGCCCATCACGGAACCGCCGGTATGGATATGACGAAAATTGTCACCGTCAAGGGAGTCGTTACCGGCTTTCAATTCATCAATCCTCATTCGCAGATTTACGTGGACGTGAAGGATGAGCATGGCAACGTTCAAAATTGGAATGGCGAATTAGCGAACACGCTGGTTCTGCACCGCTCGGGATGGACCAGCAAGATTATCAAGGTCGGCGACGTTGTGACTTTGAGCGGCTACCAGTCCAAAAAGGGCGATAAATTCCTGCGGCTGACGACCGTCGTGCTGGCCGATGGCAAGCAACTGGATGCCTTCCCCCATCTGGAATAGAAAACAGTCCCTCGCCTGCGAACCAACGGACACATGCGAATCGCTGAAATTGCCCCGCGCGGCCGCACCTGGCGGCCGCGCATGTGCGTGGGGCCCGTGCACGCCGCATGGCGCGGCGATACCAGTGAATCTCAATGCGCGCTGGAAGCATGGCGATTCCAGTAGCCTATGAAGTCGGTGATCGCTGCGTTGAACAACTCCGGATATTCCCGGTACATGTAATGGCCCGCGTCGTTGAGAACGACCATCTGAACGTGCGGATCTTTTGCGCCGATCGCATCGAGCAGGGCCAGCCCCTGTTGCATCTTGGATACCGGATCGTTAATGGCCCAATCCGTGGGATCCTGCCTGCCCCAATACAGCAACACGGGCATCTGCAGCACGCCATCCTTCTCCACTCGATCCATCATGGACTGCCGCCAGGCAGCCGCTTGTTCGGTGCGCAAAGGTTCTCCGGCGCCGGCTTTCAGTTTCGCGGCGGTCACTTTCGCTTTGGGCTGCGCCATCATGTAATAGCCCGATTGCCAGTAATCATCGTCGTCGAATGCCACGTCAGGCTTCACAGTTTGCGCGCGTATGCGGCATTTCCATGCCGCGGTGGCAGGCTCCTTCGGACATTTTGCCAGGAACTCTTCTTCCTTCTGGACACCGCCCGCCGGGACTTCGCCGCCGGGAGCCACTATGATCAGAGTCTTCACCATTTCCGGATGCGCGATACTGAAGTAAAACGCCAAAGCGCCGCCGGCGGAATGGCCGAGCAAGTTCACCTGGTGGATTTTCATGGTTTCCAGAAAATTGCGGAGAAATTCGATCTCCCCCGGGATGTTGTAATCCTTATCCTCCAGTGGATTGCCCGTAAGGCCCGAGCCGAGCCGGTCCGGGGCGAACACGTGGAAGTGTTTCGCCAGGCCGGGAATATTTTTCGACCAGACATTCGCGCTGGAGCGTCCCTTCAATCCGCCTCCATGAAGCAGCAGAAGCGGCTCGCCCTTGCCCATTTCGTAGTACCGCGTCCGGACTCCTTTGACGTCGATAAAACTGGCCTTGAGACCACCGATCGCGCCATCGGCACGGACTGCCGGGGCTTCCTGAGCCCACGCGGAATCGCCGATAAGTATACTCATAACTACTATTGATAACACGATAGTTATCCTCATGCCTGCTGCGCGCAGACCATGCCCTCTGCTCTTAAAACTCATTTGTAGTCCCCCCTTTCTTCCGTGGCACTTCTCGAATACGTGCCATCTTCCGGTCCAGTGACTCATAAATTGCGTGTGCTTATGTTGCGCTGTTTGCAAAGTGTATCATCGCGTGACTGCCGCTGAATAGTTCGACGCACTGCAGGTGCTGTCCTGCTGAGCCCCGCATAAGATAGAGTCATTCTGGCCACAAGGAAGCCTGTTCCCAGAAGGCGGTAATGAGCGTGGGGCGGCGGCGCATGTTGCGAAGTGCGCGGCGGGCTCCGTGTTTCAACTCGGCGAAGTGGTTGGGGTAGGCGTTGGGAAATTTGTGGTGCTTGGCGTGGCCCCAGATGTATTCCGTGGGATTCAACTCCGGAGCGTAAGCAGGCAGATACTCGATGTGGATGCGGCCCCTCTGCGCGGCCACGAACTGCTGCACCAGCCGCAAGGCCCGGAACCTTCGCCGTTCCAGAGCATCGAAATCACGTTTCACTCCCGCAGGGTTTCCCATACCAATGCACGATATTCTGAAAAGTGTCGCTATATTAGGCGATATTTAACAATTTGGATATTTACGACTTTCGGAGGCCCGAGCTTCAGCTCGGACGTTTATGGTTCGTTTCATCGCGGGCTTTAGCCCCGACCTTCTGAGATCTTCCTCACGCCAAACTAGGACACTACCGCCTGGCGAGAAGATTTGACAACGGCGAGGGAGATGGCTACATCGCGTCGATTGCGCCAGTAGAAGAACCGATTCCCTGTACCTCACATTCGACGACCCGAAAGCCTATACGAAGCCCTGGGCTCACAGCCGATTTTTCAGTTAAAGCCGGGCTGGAAAATTGATGAACATTCCTGCAAGGATTTTCCGAAACCAAACCCATAAAAAGCCGCACTTTTAATGGGCGGCAAAGCAGTAGAACAGCCCGGCGCCGCCTGTGCTCTCCAGGTCCTTCTGGCTGCAGCCCTTGGTTGCGTGGGAAGAGTTCCAGGAAGTATTGCCGCCGCCGATGCGGTCCGAGTGGCCCACCTGCGCGGAACCCGCGCCGCTGCTGGTCCAGTTGTTGCAGGTGTGGTCCTTGTCATCGGAATACGCGCGGCCATCGGTTTGCGAACCGGTCAGTATGTCGTGGACATTCGGAGTATCGCCCGCGCCGTTGACGACCTGGCCCTTTTCGTTCAGCGCCGACTGCTTGAACAGGTTGGTGCCTTGACGGGCGAGCTCAATGGTGTCTCCGTGAAGATCGGCAAGGCCCCGCGCGATGTATTCCCCCTTGGAGTTGTACCAGGGGCCCGTGCCGATGCGGTCGCGGGCATTGATGGCGGGCTGGCCGCCGCGCGCCTGTGTGCTGAGGTAGGCGTGCCAGGTGTGATGGCCAGCTCCGACGGCAGTGGCCAGCGCTTGGCAGTGTGCATCCGCTCCAGCCAGGCCGCCAAGATCGCCACCCTTGCCCAAGCCGACGCTGGTGACGAAGAACGTCATGGACCCTGGCCCGGCAAATCGTTTTACGGGCGCTTGCTGGGCCAGCAGCAGGCACGAACCACAAAAAATCGTCAGGACGAACGGCAGAGCAGCGGATCGAATCCTCATCATTCAAAGCTCCTCAAACTCATCGGATTCAGTTGACGGCGAAGCAGTAGAACAGGCCCACGCCATGCGAAAATGCCAAATCATCCTGGCTGCATCCGCGCGTCGCGTGCGCTGAATTCCACGACCCATTGCGGCCGCCATTGCGGTCGGATAGTCCGACCTGCGCTGCGGGGCCGGTATTGCCCTGGATGGTTTTCCCGTTTCCGGGAGCGCTGCTCGTCCAGTTGTTACAGGTATGATCCTTGGCCTCGGTGTAGGCGCGGCCATCGGTATGCGAGCCGGTCAACATCTCGTGCCGGTCAGAGTTGGGATGCGTGGACGCATAGGCCCATTTCCGGTCTTCGGGATTAGGATTGTCGTTCAAGCCGGGGACGATGTCGCCCTTCTCGGTGAGTGCGGTCAGCTTATTCACGTTATTGCCAAGGCGCGCCAGTTCCAGTGTGTCACCGTGAAGGTCGGCAAGGCCATGGGCGATCATCTCGCCTTTCGCGTTGTACCAGGGACCCTGTCCGATGCGGTCGCGCGCATTGATGGCGGGCTGATCGCCGCGCGCCTGCGTACTCAGGTAGGCGTGCCAGGTGTGATTGCCCGCTCCCACCGCGGTGGCCAGCGCCTGGCAATGCGCGTCGGCTCCGGCCAGCCCGCCGAGATCACCGCCTTTGCCAATAGTCGCGCTGGTGACGAAGAACGTCATGGGATGATGCTGCTGCGCGGGAACTGGCTGCGCCGACAGAAGGAACGAGCAGAGCAGAGCCGGGATCGTGAAGATAATTGCGACAATCCACTTCTGAGTCATTCGCGCTCCCTTTGCGCCACGTGAAATGGCTGCGCGTAAAATTTCCGGGACCCATCGAATTTTCCCGGAAAAGCTTCGCCGCTATTGGTGAAATCAGCACATGCGAAAGGGGGAAGCGGGATTTCGCGTCTCCCTCAATGAAGCTGCGCATTGGTTGCGCACGCCGATTGGCGAGCGGACCACCTTCACTTCACTGGGACAAATCTCTGCACGCGCTCTCCGGCCTGCACCTCGCCAGTATAGATGTTGCCACGAGAGTCCGTGGCAATCATGTGAAGACCGTGAAATTCGCCACCGAAATCGCCCGCGCTGCCGATCCGGCCCAGCACTTTTCCGTCTTCGCGGTTGAGGATCCAGATCGTATTGTTGGAAATATCCGAAATGTACATGTAACGCTGCTGCGGATCGGCCGAAAAGGCCACGCCGCCGGCAGAGCCGCGATTACCCGTCTGGGTCGCAAGGAGAATCTCTTTGACGAACTTGCCTTGCTTGGTGGTGACGTCGATGCGGTTGGCCCCGCGATCGGCGGCATAGACGAGCCCATCATTGGAGATGTTCAACGTAAGGTGGCTTCGGAATTCCTTAGGTTCCGGGCCGCCGGGAGTGTAGGCGCGGTCCTTGGGATCGGAGGAAATTTCCGACAAGGGGTGTCCGTAGGCGCCCCAGCCGCGCTTGAACGCAAAGGTGTCCAGGTCAAACACCATCACGCGCCCGCCCAAGTAACTGTCCGTGCAATAGATTTCGTGCGCCGGTTCATCTAGGCGAACCTCCTCGATCTGGCCTACGATCATGGGCGTGGTCGGGGGATATTTGGCGCGGAACGCGGCTATCGCTTTCGCGCGTTCCTCGGGACTCAGCCGTTTGCCCGCCGGAACCCGCGCGGACGCAACCGGCCCGGCTCCTCCCGGCGCTAGCGCCGTAGATGTAGGTGCTGCCGCAGCGCCGTTTCCGCCCCCGCCGCGTGGTTCCCTATCTGGCACACGAGGAATTTCCATGAGAAGCTTCCCCGTCCTCGGATCATATTTGCGGACGGTGTTCATGCCTTTTACGGTATTTCCGATATAGACGAATCCCTTGCTGTCCACAGCCATGCCGTGCCCTTCCGGCGGGTTGAAGGAACCGATGACGTTGCCTTCCTTGTCGATATGAATCATCGACGGCGGGGCGACGCAGCATTCGGCGGTGGGAGGATTCAGCATGGCATAGTTTTGGGTGGCGTTGATATCGCGCGGGCGGTCCAGCACCCAGACGTTGTCATCCTTATCCACAGCCAATCCCGTGACCCCCATCATCCACCACTTGTTGGGCAGGGGCAATTTTGGCCAGTTGGGATCGAACTTAAAGTGTGGCGCGGCCTGCGCTTGTGAAAATGCAGGCAGCGCCAGCACAGAGCAAAATACGAGCGGAAGCGCGAGTGCCTTCTTCCACAGCTTCAAATGCGTAAGCATCGGTGATTCCCTATTCCGTAGGTACGGAACTGCCCATGGGGCCCTTGCCGCCGGGCAGCGCGGTCATCAGGGGAGCAGCCTGGATCGTATTGTGATAGCTCTCATCCATCATCCAGAACCCATTATGGTTGCCAAACACGCGGCTCGACCAGTACGCTTTGCCGCCATAGGTCGGCTGCAGCATGATGGACACAACTGCATTTCCGAAGTCCCAGGAACGCATCCACAACACGGGAGCTACTGCCACCGGGGGGAGCTTGCGAAGCGCCGGGTTCGCCATGGCCTTGGCCGTGTTGGCCATCCGCACGGACTTGGGCGGTTGCACTCCATCGGAATGGACCGAGCGCAGGTTGGCGCCCAGGTGCGCGTCATGATGTCCGTTGCCGGCTTCCTGATCGAGCCAGCCCTTGAGCGCGGCTTTTTCATTCGCAGTTAGGGGCTTGTAGGGGATCATCTCGCACGGGTTGATGCACGGCACCGCGAAGTTCGGCCGGACTTCCTTTACCGCGAGGGATTTATCCACGGTGATTTCGTTGGTGTGAAGCAGCCGCCATCCCGCGGGGCGCCGCACCCAAAAATGCGCGGCATATTTGTTGCCGACGTTCTCCTGAATCCATATGACCTTGCCGTACTTGTGCTCGGTGATCGTCGCTTTGCTGGCATCAGGAATCAGCGGCTTGAGCTTGGCCTCCGCTGCCTCGTCTTCCTCCCACATGATTCCTTGCGAGTCGATCCACGTAAAATCCTTGTCGAGGAGTTTCTCGGCAGCGGGCCAATTGCCCTTTTCCAGGGCATTCACAACCGTACGATCCGCTTGAACCACCACATCATCGGCGGCCGAGGTGGCCTTAGGCGATATCAGCGCGAGAAATGCGCCACCAAATAGGAGTGCAATCAGCAATCCATTCGCAATGCAACGTTTCATGGCATTCTCCTTCGTCTCGACCTGAACTTTCGTTTATATAGCTGGTGCGGGTGGCAGACAATCTATTCCTGACTCCGACTCCCTGCAATACGTAGTTTCCGCATATCTGCAGCTGGCGCTTTTCCGCAGCTGCGGCGTTTTAGAATTCAGCAATATTCGCCACCCGTTCCGAGCAGGGTTGCCAACCTCAATCGGCGTATTATGCCGACTGGTATAGTTTGGTGAACACGAACTCGCGATGCCCCATGGCTTCGGCGCAGGTCAGCCGGCCGTTGCATGTGCGGATCATGATGTCGATTAATTTGTCGCCCGCCTGGTCCAGCGTCATTTCCCGGCGCAGGATTCCCGATACGTCCAGATCGATGTGCTCGACCATCGTGCGCGCCGTCCGCGGATTCGCCGTCAGCTTGATTACCGGCTCGATCGGATTGCCGATCACATTGCCCTGCCCCGTCGGAAACAGGTGCACGACAAATCCCGCCGCCGCCTGCAGTGTGATGCATTCGGCCGCCGCCGACGACGTATCCATGTAATACAGCCCGTGCGCCTTGCCCGGCGCTTCCGCCGGCTTCAGCACTTCGATGTACTTCGTATTTCGTCCAATCTTCTGCAAATTGCCGAATGCTTTTTCTTCAATCGTCGTCAACCCTCCGGCGATGTTTCCCTTGGTCGGCTGCGAGTCCGACAGGTCGCTGGTCTTGTGCCGCTCGATCACTTCCTGGTAGGCGTTGAACGCCGCCATGAATTTGTCACCGACGGCCTTGCTGACCGCGCGGCTGGCGCAAACCACTTCGGCGCCGGTGAGTTCCGACGTTTCTCCGAAGCACGTTGTGGCGCCCAGTGGATCCAGCTTGTCGATCAAATTTCCCACCGTGGGGCACGACGCCAGTCCCGACGTCGTATCGCTCTCGCCGCATTTCGTGGAGATGTACAGCTCCTGGATCGTGCATAGCTCGCGCTGCTTTTCCGTCGCCGCCTGCAGGAATTCGCGCGCCTTGCGCGATGCCGCCGCGATCGTGTTAATGTCGCCGTTCAGTTCAATCGAGAAGCCCACCACCGGCTTGCCCGTCTCGGCGATTCCCTTCACCACCCGCCCGGTCCATTCCGGCTCGATCCCGATCACGATGCACGCCGCCACGTTCGGGCTCGAACCCGTCCCGATCAGCGTCCGGAAATGCAGTTCCAGATCTTCGCCGAACTGCAGCCGTCCATACGGGTGCGGCAGCGCCATCGTGCCCTTGATATTGTTGGCCACCGCTTCGCACGCCGCATTCGACAAATCATCCAGCGGCAAAATCACTACATGATTGCGGATTCCTACCCGGCCGTTCTCACGGCGGTATCCATAAAAATCATAGCGGCCCATCGTTACCACCTCTTGGTCTTCATATTTTGTACATGTACGTGCCGACCCTTAGCTGCGTCCGCAACGAGGCGTCCGACGTCGTGGCCGTATTTCATAACGGTGTCGCCGGTCTTCAGATCCTGCAGCGCAATCTTGTGACCTAGCGGCACCGCATCCAGTGCTTTCAGCTTGATCGTTTCATCAGTCTGCATGATCCAGCCTTCCAATTCCTTGCCGGGCTGGACATCTTCCACCACCACGACTCCCACCGTATCGGCTTTATCGTGCACAATAAATTGCGTGGACATTCATTCCCTCCAAGTTCGTCATGGATCGAACAACAAAATCACGAGTCTATTTCGCCAATGGATTCGGGCGCATCTGAAAATGCACAACCAGAGGCTTGGTTCCCTTGCCGCCCTCCATGTGCCACGGCGTGCGATCACCGCTCGTAGCCCACAGTCCGCGACCCTTCCAGCCTGCCTTCGGGTCGTCGATGCGGCCCTCCATCCCCTTGGTGAAAAAACCAAGGGGATAAGGCACGCGAAGGGTAATAAATTTACCATTTACGAAAGCATGAATCCCGTCGAACAGATTGCCGGTGGCAATGGGCACGTTGGCCCCCAGCCCTAGAGTGTTCTGCTGATCGACAAACGTGTAGTAGCTCGACTCCGCGCTGAACTGCGGAAGCTCCGGAAAGCCTGGGCCCGGGAATCGGTGGAATGTCCAACCTTCGGGACACTGATTTCCTGTAGCCTTCGGGCCGTTCAGCGGACCTTTGCATTTTCTGCGGTCGAATTCCCCCAGGTGCCCGCTTGCTAGTGAAACCCACACGACGCCGTTGCGGTCGATGTCCGCGCCGCGAATGCCGAAGCCGGGTAGCGGGACATTGTACACCTCGGCCAGCGTCGTCGCCGGCGGGTTCGGTCCCGGATTCAGCCGGACCAGGGCCGCGATCTGTCCGGGCCGGCCGGGATACGTACGCGTGGCTCCCCATACAGAACCATCGGCCGGATCCGGCATAATGGAGTAGAAATCGGAAATGATGCGTTTGTCGAGCTTCGGATTAACCGGCTCATTGGGCTCGACGTAGGCATCGCGCTTGCCGTTTCCGTTGGTGTCGAGAATCAGGGCCGTCCAGCCCTGCGATTTATCGGCATCGCCAGTCTCTTCAAACTTCTTTGTATTGATCCAGCCTACAGCCTCGGCAAGCTTCGAGTTACGGTCGTTGCTGAACCACAGCGTGTTGTTTGCGTCTTCCGCGAATCGCAGGTGGTGCGTCGTAAAGCATGTATCGATGAAAGTGTACTTTTTCGTTTTGGGATCGTACAGGCCCACCTGCCGGCCGGAACTGGAGAGCGGAAACAAATTCGCCGAGGGATTGTCGGATCCTTTTTTGCAAAACGCAGGCTCGTTATTCGGTGCGCGAATAACCGCTGTGTACCATACGCGCCCGTCCTGATCCATGATCGGATTGTGCGAATCGGCGCGGCTATTCCAGATCGCCCGACTTCCCCAGGCCGGCGAAGGGGCGAAGACCTTGGGAGCGGCGATCGGCGTATCGGCATCGCGAACCGGAACGTGGAATGTGGTGGCAACATTCTTGACCGGATCGAGGATCGGAAACTCGTCGGTACTGAGTTCGGGAGATCCGTAGAGAGGCCCATACGCGTTGACGGTCGGATGACGCCAGTCCGTTGATGTCAAGTCATGCAGGTACGTCGAGGGACTCGCCCAGTCACGAACCGTGATAACCACATTACGTTCCAGCCCGGTGGGGCGTTTCGGCTTGTACTTCGGAAGTTCGCCGGCCGCAATGCGGTCGGTCCAATCCGAAAGATATTTGTAGGGCAGACCGGCGAGCGTCCCCGCCGCAAGCTCGGTCATTTGCGCGCCGACTTGCCCGGACTGCAGGCGGCGAATCCAGGCCTGTTTAGAAGACGCAAACGTGCCCAGATTTTTAGGAATCGTGCGGGTGTATTTGTCGCCGAGTTGGTGGCAGCCCGCGCAGGCATCGCTTTTCATAATGGAAAGATAGCGATCCATGCCGCCCGGGATGTTGGCAAGCTCGGCCTTTGTGGGCAAATGCATCATCGAGAACCAGGCGATGGCCGGATAGACTTTGGCGGCGACTGCAGCGTTGGGTGCGACGACGGCGGTCAGATTGACGTGCGTGCCGCGCCTGGCGCTGACCTTCGGCGAATCGGCAAGGCCATACCCGCGCACCCACAAACGGTAGTTGGCTTTGGGAAGTTGGGGGAGCAGGTAACGTCCCTGATCATCGGTGACCACGATTTTTTCAAAGCGGGTTTGGAAATCGGAAGTTTCGGCAATCACCCAGACGCCCGCTTCAGGCCCGTTGGCGCTGGTAACTACACCGGCAATATCGTCGCTATCAATCGGAATCGTGGAGGGCTGCTGTTTTGCATACAGGGAAACCGTCAAAATTACGATCAACGCAGCAGTGGCCAATATTACAAAGCCCGAAGACCCACCCCTAGCAGAATTCATGTCGCCCCTTGGATCGATGAGGACCTTCATTTAAAAGATGGCGGAATATACCTTTGTCCAGTCAAACATTCAACCTATAAATAAATTAAATCTAAATCTGGTATCGACGCACCGGGCTCCGCTTCATTCCGGAGATTTAGCAATGGGAATAAGCCCGCCGAACTCAACGCTGATTCATCGGAAATTTCTATTATGGACCCCGGCTCGGCCGCCAACTTACACCTCCCGCCCCCCCGAAAGCAATGGCAAGC
>Ga0307373_10006269_pt1 | contig 19017 bp, 18 predicted proteins | sample OX2MG_FD_202534 | JGI IMG/M metagenome (GOLD analysis project Ga0307373, IMG submission 202534) | Soil microbial communities from Risofladan, Vaasa, Finland - OX-2 | ecosystem: Environmental > Terrestrial > Soil > Coastal area > Acid sulfate soil | place: Finland: Risofladan, Vaasa | collected...
CCCGCGATCATGGCAAGTTGGGGCAAGGTCAGATGACTGACATCGGTGCCGTAATAAACCTCAGCGGCAGCTCCGACACCATAAGCACGATTGCCAAGGTATATCTTGTTCAGATATAGATCGAGAATATCTTCCTTGCTGAGTTCGCGTTCGATCTTAAGGGCGAGGAATACCTCTTTCAGCTTGCGTGTATAGGTTTTCTCTCGGGTCAGGAAAAAATTACGCGCCACCTGCATAGTGATGGTGCCGCCGCCCTCTGATTTTTGACCGGTGAGTACGAGATGAATAGCGGCCCGCAAAAGACCGCGCACACTCACGCCGGGATGATCCCAATAATGCTCATCCTCTGCAGCCACGAAGGCATCCACAACCGTCTTGGGGATCTGGTCGTAAGTTAGCGGGATTCGCCGTTTCTCACCAAAAGCTGCCAGTAATTGGCCATCGCGGCTATAGACCCTGAGGGGTACCTGCAGGTGTATATCCTTGAGCAAAGCGACCGAAGGCAGGCTAGGTGCCACCACTAAATAGGCAATCACCATTGTCAGAACACCCAAGCCAAAGAGTCCAGCCAGGCTGCCAAGCACAACATATAGTGTTTTGAGTGAGCGGCGCACGCGTTTCTCGTCTAAATGATCGGTGGGTACTGACATATACGCCTCAAACCTGCCTGTGCATAAGTGTAAAAACTATATTTGATTTAATCATTTGTTGATATATATTGATGCTGTGGATTAAGACACGGGGCCGACTTTTAAGGTCGGAAACCAAAGGTTAACTGAAGGATTAGAGAACGTGCTAGACGGGCTGCTCAAGCGTGCGTCAAAACCTCTTGTGGGAATCGATATCAGTACTTCCTCGGTGAAGCTGATTGAGCTTTCCAAGACAGGCAATACCTATAAGGTCGAAAGCTTCGCTGCCGAAGCCATGCCATTCAATGCTATCACTGATAAGGTCATCATGGATCTTGACTCGGTGGGCAATGCAGTGCGCAAGGTGGTCAAGCGTGCCAGCCCACGCACCAAACATGCGGCCGTCGCGGTCGGTGGTCAGGTCATGACCAAGACCATTCAGATGCCGGCATCCTTGTCGGACAAGGAGCTGGGCGAACAAATCGAGTTGCAGGCTGACCAATACATTTCCCAGCCTCTGGATGAGGTGGCTTTTGATTATGAGATCCTTGGGGTATCGAAAGCCGATCCGGATCTTATGGATGTGCTGTTGGTAGCCGCACGCCGGGATAACATCGAAAAGCTCCAAGCAGTACTCGAAATCGCCGGCATGGACGCATCCGTCATCGATGTGGAAGTGTACGCCGTCGAGAACGCCTGCAAATTAATAGCCCATCAAATGACGGATGATGGCATCGATCGCACTATAGGCTTGGTGGACTTTGGCGCCGCCACCACTACTTTCACTGTGTTGCATGACCGCCGCATTATCTATAGCTATAACACCGATTTCGGCGGTAAGCAGTTAACCGAAGAAATCATGCGGCATTACGGTCTTACCTATGAGGAAGCCGGCAAGGCCAAAAAAGAAGGCGGCTTGCCCAATAATTACAAGATCGAAATCTTGGACCCCTTTGTGGATGACATGGCCCAAGCCGTAAATCGCTCCTTGCAATTCTATCAATCATCTACCAGCGAACATCAACATCTTGATCAGATCCTTCTATGCGGAGGCTGTGCGGCCATTCCCGGTGCAGCCGAACGCATCACCGGCAAATTAAATACGCCCACAATCGTCAGCAACCCCTTCGGAAAAATGAAGCTGTCATCGCGGGCGAAGTCACAATTTGTTGAAAATGAGGCCGCTTCACTATTGGTCGCCTGCGGCCTGGCCCTACGGAGCTTCGACAAATATGCCAAGCATTAATCTTCTTCCTTGGCGCGAAGAACGGCGCAAACAACGCCAACAAACCTTTAATCTACGTTTGGTGCTGTCAGCTATCGTAGGCATCGTGGTATTGCTGCTCGTATGGCTTGGCTTGAGCGCATCCATATCCAATCAAGAAGCGCGCAACGCTTACCTGAAAGCACAGATCGCACAAATGGATCAGCAGATTGCGGAAATCAAGGATCTGCAACAAACCAAAGCCCGGCTGTTGGCGCGCATGCAAATCATCGAGCAGTTGCAGCAGAGTCGTCCGACTGAAGTACATCTGTTTGACCAGCTCGTAAAAACTCTGCCGCCCGGTGTTTACCTCACACAAGTGTCTCAGAAAGGCAATCAGGTGGAAATCCAGGGGGTCGCAGAATCCAGCGCCAGGGTTTCCACTTATATGCGTAACATCGACGCCTCACCCTGGATGGGAGATCCCAACCTGCAAGTAGTACAAAAAGATCCAAAGGTAGATTTTGGTGTACGCGCCCAACAGTTCAACGTAACGGCCAAAATCGTTGATAAGTCAGACACAGACAAGGACACACAAGCTGGAGGCGATCAGTTATGAAGCTGGCTGACCTCAAGAATTTTGACTTTAACGAATTACGCAACCTGGATTTCAAGAATCCAGGTGGCTGGCCGATGCCAGCCCGGGTTGTGGCTTATCTGGTGATTTTCGCTTTCGTAGTGCTCATCGGTTACTACTTCTGGTTGAGTGACGACAACACGCAACTGGATCAGGCACAGAAACAGGAAGCCACACTCAAGACGGAGTTTGAATCGAAAGCCGCTGAAGCCGCTCATCTCGAAATATACAAAGAGCAGATTGAACAGATGAAACGCTCTTTTGGCACCATGCTGCGACAGTTGCCCGGTCAGACCGAGATTCCAAGCTTGCTGCAGGATATCTCACAGACCGCGCAGATTGACGGCCTCAAGCAGGACCTGTTCAAACCTGCCAATGAGATCAAGAAGGATTTCTACGCCGAAAAACCGATCCAAATCCAGGTTGAGGGCACGTATCACCAGTTCGGTAAATTCGTCAGCGATATGGCAGCACTACCACGCATCGTGACGGTACACGACATCAGCATCAAGCCCCAAGGGAATAGCAGAGATGGCGCCAACCTGGTCATGACCCTCACAGCCAAAACATATCGCTACCTCGAAGATAGTGAACAGGTGGTTGCAAAGCCGGCTAAGGGCAAAAAGAAGGGTAAGCCATGAGTAGTAACACTCATCCTCTCCGGTATGGATGGTTTGCATTAGCTTGTGTAGTGCTCATGCTTGGTGGTTGCGGAAATCGCATGAAGGATCTGCAACAGTACGTTGCCCAGGTCAAAGCGCGTCGCGGTGGCCAGATTGCACCACTCCCGCAGATCAAGCCGTTTGAAACCTATCTCTACGAAGATATAAATTTGCGCTCGCCTTTCATTCCGCAGTTGGAAAGCTATGCGAATAACGCGAAAGGCTTGAATACTTCAGGGTTACACCCGGACTTCAACCGGCCGCATGAATACCTGGAACAATTCCCGCTGGACAGTCTCAAGATGATGGGGACCCTCACTCTAAAAGGATCAATGTATGCCTTGGTGCGCGATGGCGACGGGGTGGTACACAAGGTCACAGTGGGTAATTACATGGGGCAGAATTTCGGCAAGATTACCAAAGTTACCCAGGCTGGCCTGGTGTTAAGGGAAATCGTGTCAGACGGACAGGGTGGCTGGGTAGAACGGGATACTACCGTCCAGCTCGGCAGCTGATTTACAGGCGAGGCAAGTAATATGAATAGCAAGCAGACACATTTACGTAATTCGGCGCCCCAGGCACTACTGGCATTTAGCCTATTGCTACTGGGCCTCATGACGATGCGCGCCGGATATACAGCAGACGCCCCCAAGGGCAACAACCAGCTGCAGGCCATAACGGCTACCAAACTTCCAGGTGACCGGGTGCAACTGCGACTTAAATTGACCAGTGCGGCACCACAACCGCTCAGTTTCACAATTGGACAGCCTGCCCGCATTGCGCTAGATCTCGATGACACGCGCCTGGCTCTCAAGGACCGTGAGACCACTATCGGTGTGGGCAGCGTCAACAGTGTGATGGCGGCCGAAGCCGGTACCCGCACGCGCGTGGTTATAAACCTCACTACATTGGTGCCCTATAACGTGGTTGCGCAAGGCAACAGCGTCTACGTGCTGTTGGGTGGCACCCCCAGAGATAGCGCTGTGGCGCAGATCGATCCTGCCAGCCTGGCACCAAACACCACGGCTCTGGCTGCAACTGCTTCTTCTGCAGCGGGCACATCCACCACTTCCGACACCAGCGCTCCAGCACCAGCTCAGAGCATCACTAATGTCGATTTTCGCCGTGGTGATAATGGCACCGGCAGGGTCATTGTTGACCTAAGCACGCCGTCAATCGTCGGCAATGTGCATATGGATGGTGATAATGTGGTTGTGGATTTTGCCAATACTCATTTGCCAAAAAATCTGGAACGGCGCATGGATGTCACTGACTTCGCCACACCGGTACAGTACATCGATGCCCAAAACACGCCAGCGGGAGCGCGACTCGTCATTCATCCCAACGGAGGGTATGAGAAGCTCGCCTTTCAGAGCGACAACCTGTTCGCCGTGGAATTCTCACCGGTATCAGCGCAAGCCGAACAGGTAGCCCAGCAGAAGGAATACTCAGGGCAGAAAATCAGTCTGAATTTCCAGAACATCGATATCCGTGCGGTGCTGCAGATCCTTTCGGATGCCAGCGGTAAAAATGTCGTGGTCTCAGACAGCGTGCATGGCAACATCACCCTGCGGTTACAGGATGTACCGTGGGATCAAGCCTTGGACATCATCATGAAAACCAAGGGGCTGGCGTCACGCACTTATGGCAATACCCTGATTATCGGGACTGCCCAGGATATCGCCGCGCAGGAACAAGCTGAATTTGCCGCTCGCCAGAGCCTCGTACAAAGCGCGCCCCTGCAATCCGCCTACATTCAGGTGAATTACGCTAAAGCGGCTGATCTTGCCGACCTTATCAAGGGCCAGGGCAAGGCTTCGTTGTTGTCTTCACGCGGTAGTCTCAGCGTGGATGCCCGCACCAACACATTGCTGGTGCAGGACACCGCTGACAACATCACTGATATTCGGCAGATGGTTGCGAAACTCGACATACCGGTACAACAGGTGCTGATCGATTCGCGCGTGGTAGTCGCGCAAAACGACTACAACAGCCAGTTGGGCGTGCAATTCGGCGCCGATGGCATCCGCCAGACCAGCGGCGGACTTATGACCGTAGGCGGAACTCTAACCGGCGCCAACACCCAGCAAAATGCCTTCAACCCCGTACCTCCCGGCGTCCAAGTAGCCGGTAGACCGCTTTTGAGCCTGCCTTCGCTCAATGACCAGTTGAATGTGAACGTACCCACGGGCAATCCGTTCGGCCAATTGGCGGTCTCGGTGCTGCGTGGGAATTTCCTTGTGGATCTGGAACTTTCAGCCATGGCAGCCGCGGGCAAGGGCGAGGTAGTCTCGAGTCCACGGGTGATCACCGCCAATGGCCAGCAGGCCATAATCTTGCAGGGTACGGAAATCCCGTATACACAGTCGGCTTCGAGCGGCGCTACTACCGTGTCATTCAAGAATGCCGTGCTCAGTCTGGACGTGACCCCGCAGATCACGCCGGATAAACGTATCTTCATGAATCTGGATGTGCACGACGACACCGTCGGTCAGTTCGTTCCTACGGCTAACGGCGGCTCGGTGCCCAGTATCAATACCCGTAATGTGAAGACCCAGGTGTTGGTGAACGACGGTGATACAGTGGTGCTGGGCGGCATCTATGAGACCACCCAAAATACCACCGTAAACAAAGTGCCGTTATTGGGTGACATACCGCTTATTGGCTGGCTGTTCCGTAATACCGCGGTGACCAACAACAAGGATGAACTACTGATCTTTGTCACCCCCAAGCTCATGACTCAGAACGCGATGCTAGGTGAGTAACCACGAAATCGAAGCGGTCGCGTGATACGTGTTTGTGTGAAACGGATTCTGAGCGGGGCAAGACTGATATAAGTCTTCATTCGGCACGTGTTCAGCGACTATATCCCCTATCAGACATTCTTATCACCAAGAAGCATGCGGTACGCTCTTTAAACCAATACAAACCAATACAGATAATACCGCCATAGCTAAGAGATATTGCGCTGCTTGATAAATCACAGCCCCCGCAGCACCACTGTAAACCGACTGTTCCTCATCGGTCCCACGGGGGGCGGTAAAACAGCTATCGGACGTGAACTCGCACGCCTGCTGGGGCTGGAGTTTCTGGACACCGACCACGAAATCGAGCGCCGCACCGGCGCTGACATCCCGTTGATATTCGAGAAGGAAGGCGAGGCCGGCTTCCGCCGGCGTGAACGGCAGGTCATCGAGGAACTCAGCCAACGGCAGAATATCGTGCTGGCGACCGGCGGCGGCGCAGTACTGGATGCGGCCAACCGCACATGCCTGCAGTCCCGTGGATTCGTGATTTACCTCAAGGCTTCAGTCAATGCCCAGTACGATCGCACTGGGCATAACTCTAGGCGTCCACTGCTTACAGCTGCGGATCGTGAGGAACGCTTGCAGGAGCTGTTTGTGGTGCGCGAACCGCTATATGAAAGCATCGCGCAGCTAACAATCGTCACCGATCGCGGGCGGGTGACGAAATTGGCGCAGCACATCCAGCAGAAACTCGGAAAGGCAACGCCCCTGTTAATGGGCACTGATTGAACTAGGCAGGGATTTCATGGCGACGTTGACTGTGCAACTCGGGACCCGTAGCTACCCTATCCATATCAATGCGGGTTTGCTTGAGCGCACACAACTATTTTCCGAATACTTGCACAAACATGCAGTTTGTATCATCACCGACGACAATGTGGCGCCGCTTTATTTGCGCAAACTCGAACGGACTCTCAAAGAATTTGCCCCCGAGCATTTGGTCTTGCCGCATGGTGAAAAGCACAAGGACTGGCGCAATCTGGATAGTATCTTCGGCTTCCTGCTAAAGCGCGGGTTGGGGCGTGATGCAGTGCTGCTGGCCCTGGGGGGCGGGGTGCTAGGTGATCTGACCGGCTTCGCCGCCGCCTGTTATCAGCGTGGCATCGATTACATCCAGGTGCCGACTACCCTGCTGGCACAAGTGGATTCCTCCGTGGGTGGCAAGACCGCCATCAACCATAAGGGCGGTAAAAACATGATCGGCGCCTTTCACCAACCGCTGGCGGTGATTACCGACATCAACACCCTCAAAACCCTGCCGCCACGTGAGTTGCATGCCGGGTTGGCGGAAGTCATCAAATGTGGCTTGATAGCTGATGAGGATTTTTTCCTGTGGCTGGAAGCCCATGTGCAGGAAATATTGGAGCTCAATACAGAAGCCTGCCAGCACGCCATCGTACGTGCTTGCGAAATCAAGGCGGCGATCGTGGCGGAAGATGAACGCGAACAGGGCCGGCGCGCATTGCTTAATCTGGGGCATACCTTCGGTCATGCAATCGAGACCGCATTGGGTTACGGCGAATGGCTGCATGGCGAAGCCGTGGCGGCCGGTATCGGCATGGCGGCGGAGATGTCGGTGCGCATGGATTGGCTCAAAGCTTCCGAATACCGGCGAATCTGTCGGCTATTGGAACGCACCGGATTGCCGAACCGGGCACCGGATACGCTAAGGCCCATGCAAATCCTTGCCCAGATGCGCAAAGACAAAAAAGTGCGCAAGGGTCGGCTTAGGATGGTATTGCCCAGAGGCATCGGCGAGGCAGTCATCAGCGAAGACATCGATCCGCGGCTGCTGGGCGAGACCTTAGCCGGCAAACCCATTTGAACTCTCCGGCTGGAAAGCAATTGCTTCAAGCTTATGCCGCCCATGATGAAACCTCACGCGGCCGGCATTACCCTGAAACGCCTCCGCGATATCGCAGTGAATACCAGCGCGACCGGGATCGCATCATCCACGCGAGCGCCTTCCGTCGCCTCATGTACAAGACCCAGGTGTTTGTTTACGACGAAGGCGACTTGTACCGCACACGTCTCACCCATTCCCTGGAGGTGGCACAGATCGCGCGCAGCGTGGCGATAGCACTTGGTCTCAACGAAGCCCTTACAGAAGCCATCGCTCTGGCCCATGATCTCGGTCATACACCCTTTGGGCATGCGGGGCAGGATGCCCTGAATGAGATGATGCGCAAGTACGGCGGCTTCGAACACAATCTGCAATCGCTGCGGGTGGTAGATTTGCTGGAAGAAAAATATGCAGATTTCCCCGGGCTGAATCTCACCTTCGAGACCCGTGAAGGCATCCTTAAACACTGTTCCCTAACGAACGCAAAACAGTTGGGTGAACTGGGCCGGCGTTTTATCGAGCACACACAGCCCAGCCTCGAGGCCCAGATCACCAACATCGCCGATGAGATCGCCTACAACAACCATGATGTGGATGATGGATTGCGTGCCGACCTGATCAATGTTGAACAGCTCATGGAGATCGAACTCTTTCATGAACCTTATACCGAAGTTAGCCAACGCTATCCGGGCCTTCCCGCGCGCCGCCTGATTCATGAGACCGTGCGCCGCATGATCGATGGGTTGATAACCGACCTGATCGAGCATAGTCGTGCCAATATAGCAGCTGCTGCGCTCTCCAGCATCGAGGATGTGCACGCATTGGCCAAGCCCTTGATCACATTCAGTGCCGATGTGGATGCCAAAAGCCGCGCGCTCGCGCAGTTTCTGCGCAAACGGCTTTATTTTCATCCTCGGGTGCAGCGCGCCACGGGAAAGGCCGCGCGCATCGTGCGTGAATTGTTCGGTGTATACATCGATGATCCCAAACAATTGCCGGAAAGTCACGGCTCGGGTAAACAACCCATGTGGATGGATGTCGCTGATCCGGAACGTGCACGCAGAGTGGCTGACTATATCGCCGGCATGACCGACCGTTACGCCCTGCAAGAGTATCAACGCGTCACCGGGCAAGCCGTCGCTCAAGCAAGTTACATGGATTCCGCGTGATAGAATCGCCGCTACTCAAATTCCGGTAGTCGGCATGCCGCCATGCTCTCCAGCAACGCCATACCACCCCAAGAACGGCTGATCTTCGCACTGGACGTCCCCGATACCGATAGCGCGCGTCAATGGGTGGCACAACTGGGCGAAACAGTACATTTCTACAAGCTCGGCCTGGAATTGTTCATGGCCGGCGGCTATTTCGAGCTGCTGGATTGGCTGGTCTCGCAACACAAGAAGGTGTTTGTGGACCTCAAATTCTTCGACATCCCCGCCACCGTATCAGCGGCAGTCCGTCGGTTATCACAGCGCGGCGCTACGTTCTGCACCGTGCACGGAAACCAGGCCATCATGGAGGCTGCGGCATTGGCCAAGGGCGACCTCAAGATACTCGCAGTCACGGTACTCACCAGCCTGGATCGCGGAGACCTGGATGACCTGGGGTTTCACTGTGATGTAGAGCAACTGGTTATATCCAGGGCGCGCCGCGCCTTGGAGGCGGGCTGTGATGGCGTGGTCTCTTCAGGCATGGAAGCCTCACGGCTACGCACCTTTATTGACCAGCGATTGCTGGTGGTGACCCCTGGCATCCGTCCGGTGGATAACCGCCCCGACGATGACCAGAAACGTGCCGTCACCGTGGAGCAGGCCTTCCGCAACGGTGCTGATTACATCGTGGTGGGTCGTCCCATCCGCAATGCACCGGATCCGCATGCCACCGCGGAAAATATCCAACGCACCATCGCTTCCATCTTCCCCAAGTGATTAGCACACCGCTCAAGAATGACCTGCTGCTGTGCGCGCTGTTGCGTGAACCCACACCGCGCACACCAGTGTGGATCATGCGCCAGGCCGGCCGTTATCTGCCTGAATACCGTGAAATCCGCGCACGTGCCGGCAACTTCATCAACCTCATGAGCACTCCGGAGCTGGCTTGTGAGGTCACACTGCAGCCCGTCAACCGCTTTCCGCTGGATGCGGCCATCCTGTTCTCCGATATCCTCACGATCCCCGCAGCCATGGGACTTGGCTTGCATTTCGTGGAGGGCGAAGGTCCAAACTTCGAACACCCAGTGCGCGATGCCGCAGCAGTAGGGAAACTGGGCGTACCCGACCCGGAAAAAGAACTGACATACGTACTCGAAGCCATCCGGCTAATCCGCACGGAACTGGCCGGGCGCATGCCGCTCATAGGTTTTGCCGGCAGTCCCTGGACACTCGCCTGCTACATGGTAGAAGGCGGGGCCAGCAAGGAATTTGCCCATATCAAAGGCATGCTGTATTCAGAACCTGCCTGTTTGCACCAACTGCTGGAACTGCTGGCACGCAGCGTCACCCTGTATCTCAACGCACAGATCGCCGCCGGCGCCCAGGCTGTCATGCTGTTCGATACCTGGGGTGGCTTATTGACTGGCCCCGCCTACCGCGAGTTCTCCCTGCGATACATGAGCAGGATCGTCAGCCAGTTAACACGTGAACAAGAACGCCGACGGGTGCCGGTGATCCTGTTCACCAAGGGCGGCGGCGCCTGGCTCGAATCCATGACGGAAAGCGGCGCAGATGCACTCGGTATCGACTGGACCCAGGACCTGGGCGATGCCCGGCGCCGCGTGGCTGGCAAGACGGCGTTGCAGGGCAATATGGATCCAGCGGCGCTATATGCTGGTCCGGAACGTATCCGTGAAGAAGTTAAAAACGTGTTGCAGAGCTTTGGTAGGGGCAGCGGTCATGTATTCAATCTTGGCCACGGCATCACGCCTGGCGTCAAACCCGAACAGGCCGCTGCCATGATCGCGGCGGTGCATGAATTGAGCCCGGCTTATCACACATGACGGATACTGGAGTTGCTGCCAGTTCTGAATATATCGCTCAGTGTTCTTGTTTCTTACGTTCCGCATCGCGCAGTTCGCGCCGCAGGATCTTGCCTACATTGGACTTGGGTAGCTCATCGCGGAATTCAATGTATTTTGGCCGCTTGTAGCCGGTGAGTTCTTTGTGGGCGTACTCCTTCAGATCCTGAATAGTCAAAGATGGGTCTTTCTTCACCACAAACAGTTTCACCACTTCACCGGAATGCTCGTCTTCCACCCCCACAGCAGCCACTTCGCGCACCCCCGGATGCAGCATCATCACATCCTCCACTTCGTTGGGGTACACATTGAATCCCGACACCAGAATCATGTCCTTTTTGCGGTCGACGATGTAGACATAACCGCGTGCATCAATGCGCCCCATGTCACCGGTGCGCAGCCAGCCGTCGGCTGACAGCACCTTGGCGGTCTCATCGGGACGGTTCCAATAGCCGCGCATCACTTGCGGGCCCTTGAAACACAGCTCACCGACTTCGCCAATCTTGAGTTCGTTGCCATCATCATCGCGGATGGAAATATCCGTGGACGGGATCGGCAGACCGATACTGCCGTTGTAATCCTTCAGATCCAGCGGGTTGATGCAGGCGGCTGGTGCGGTCTCCGTTAGGCCGTAGGCCTCGACCAGGGTCACGCCAGTAACCTGCTTCCATTTGTTCGCTACCGCCCGTTGCACTGCCATGCCACCGCCCAATGCGATCTTGAGCACAGAAAAATCCAGCTGTGCGAACCCAGGGGTGTGCAGGAGGCCGTTGAACAGCGTGTTCACACCGGTTATGCCGGTGAACTTCACTTTGGCGAGTTCCTTCACAAAACCCGGCATGTCCCGCGGGTTGGTGATCAGCACGTTGTGTCCGCCGATCTTCATAAAAGTCAGGCAGTTGGCCGTGAGTGAGAAGATGTGGTACAGGGGCAGCGCGGTGATCATGGTTTCCTTGCCGGCTTCGAGATAGGGACTCAGCCAAACATAGGCCTGCAGAACATTGGCTACCATATTCCGATGGGTGAGCACTGCGCCCTTGGCGACGCCAGTGGTGCCACCGGTGTATTGCAGGAAAGCGATATCTTCATGACCAACGGCAACATCTTCCAGTGCGTGCTGCCCACCCTGAGTCAGCGTTTCACGCAACGCGATGGCGCCAGGGATTCGCCAAGCAGGCACCATCTTCTTGACGCGCTTCACTACAAAATTAACCAGTGCGCGTTTCGGTTGCGGCAGCAGATCGCCGATCTGGGTGGTTACAACGGCCTTCAGGTTCACATGGGGCAAAGCTTCCTGCAGGGTTGCGGCGAAGTTCTCCACGATCACGATGGCCTGCGCGCCGGAATCCTGGAGCTGATATTCGAGTTCGCGCGTGGTGTACAACGGATTGACGTTCACCACCACCATACCGCAGCGCAGGATGCCGAATAGCACCACCGGATACTGCAACAGATTGGGCATCATGACGGCGACCCGATCGCCCTTTTTGAGTCCGGCCTGTTTCTGCAGCCAGGCGCCGAACTGGCGGCTCATGCGCTCCAGATCCGCATAGCTGAGCGTCGCACCCAGATTGGAATAGGCCGGCAGCCCTGCATATCGACGGCAACTGTCCTCGAACACCGCCTTCAGGGACGCGTACTCATCCGGGTTAATCTCGGCAGGCACCCCTTTGGGATATTCCTTGAGCCAGATTTTTTCCATGGGACCCTCGCGGAGCTTGGGTATTAGATACTCTGCAGTAACAAGGTATAGCAGCTATCCAGAGGCGGCAAGCAGGTACCCACCCGCATCAAGGTAGAATCACATCTATCTCCTCCACAGCACCTAGGAGGGCGAGATGCAAACCAGCTCAGCACGCATTGCCTGGATCACCGGCGGAGGCTCCGGCATCGGCCAGGCACTGGCCCTGAGGCTGGTGCGTGAAGGCTGGACGGTGGCGGTCTCCGGTCGTCGCCCGGATGCGCTGCAGGAAACCGCAAGGCTGGCGGCGGCCAAGGTTCATGCCTATCCACTGGATGTGAGCGACTTGGAGGCCATGCGCCAGACGGCGGCGCGCATCGAATCCGAACTCGGACCGATCGATCTGGTGGTATTGAATGCAGGCTTCGGCCGGTTCGTGAAGCTCGATAACCTGCGCGCCGAAACCTTCGCCAGCCATATGCGGGTCAATTACCTGGGAGCAGTGAACGGCATCGATGCAGTGCTAGCGTCATTCCGGCAGCGGCATGCCGGGCATATCGTGATCGTTGCGAGCGTCGCCGGCTATCGCGGACTGCCGCGGACAGCGGCTTACGGTCCCACCAAAGCCGCGCTCATCAACCTTGCTGAATCCCTGTATTTCGATCTGCATCGCGAAGGCATCATGATCTCGGTCTGCAATCCTGGTTTCGTGAAAACCCCCATGACTGCGGAAAACCGCGCAACTATGCCGTTTCTCATGGACCTGGAAGACGCCTGCGACGCTTTGTATCACGGCATCATGCAACGCAAATTCGAGATCGCCTTCCCACGGCGTTTCGTGTTGTTACTGAAGCTGTTCCGTTGTCTGCCGTATGCGCTTTATTTTCCGATCATGCGTAAATTCTCAGGACGATAGGAGTCACCATGCCAGACCATTCCACACACCACTATGCCGCCACCTGCCATTGGCAAGGTTCCACCGCAAGTGGCTACGAAAACTATGACCGCAGCCATACGGTGACGGTATCGCCGGTGGCACAACCTCTCAGCATGTCTTCGGATCCCGCCTTCTATGGCAAACCCGAGCAGCTCAATCCCGAGCAACTGCTGCTAATGGCGGCGTCGTCCTGCCAGATGCTCTCGTTCCTGGCCATCGCCGCGCGTTCCCGTCTGGACGTGGTGGAATACCAGGATCAGGCCGAGGCTTTCATGCCCATGGACGACAGGCCGGTACGCATCACTCGCATCGTGCTCAAGCCCCGTGTGGTCGTCCGCGGCGAGGCGGACGAAGAACGCGTGCGCCAGTGCCTGCACAAAGGTCACGAGCATTGCTTCATCGCCAACAGCCTCAAGACATCGATGGAGATCGTTCCGGAGATCATTTTCCGCCCTTCCTGACGGCCATCGCGCTCGATCGCCGTCGCTAGTGACTGGCCAGCCAACCCCGCAGGAAGGCGATGGATTGATGCGCGAGCATCGGTGCGAATACTTCCGCTTCCTTACGCAGCTTCGCGGGTGACAGTCCGTGCGAGCGTAGCTCGTCGGTATGCCCCACATACCACTGCTCAAGGCCGCGGGCGGTCACTTCCGGATGGAACTGCAAACCCAGCACTGAGCTTCCCAGAGAGAATGCCTGATGCGGGCACAGGTCGGTGGAAGCCAGATGCCGGGCGCCGGCTGGCAGATCAAAGCTATCGCCATGCCAGTGGAACACCGGTTTCTGGAAATGCTGCAGCGAGGAATCATGCCCGGCGTTGGTCAGAATCAGGGATTTCCAACCGATTTCCACATTGCGATTTTTATGGATGCGCGCACCCAGAGCGTGCGCCATGAGTTGGCTGCCCAAGCAGATACCCAGCGTCGGTGCCTGGTTTTTGAGACGCAACTCCAGCAGGCGCAGTTCCTTAATGATGAACGGATAATCGTTCTGCTCATTGACGCCGATGGGTCCGCCCAACACCACCAGCAGATCCCATTTAGCCTGGGCAATATGTGTGAAATCCGCCGTAGGTGCGTCCACATAACGGATCGCATAACCAGATTCGGTGAGCGGCGCCTCCAGGCAACCCAGATCCTCGAAGGGCACATGGCGGATGGCGAGCAGTGATTTCATATGACCTATATTAGCTGCTGCGTTTGCCTTATCGGTCAGCCGGGATTATTAAAAGACTCAGTGTGATTAAAGCGTGCACACGCTTGCCGGGCGGTCTTATACTGTCAGCATGTCAGCCACCCGCACGCACCTCTCCGCCGGGGTAGTGATACTGCGCGATACGCAAGACGGTCGTCGTTTCCTGCTATTACGCGCCTATAGTTATTGGGATTTTCCCAAGGGCGCATTGGAGCCCGGCGAGACACCACTGCAGGCGGCCATCCGCGAAGTGCAGGAGGAAACCGGCCTCCATGATCTGGAGTTCCAGTGGGGCGAAGCCTACCGGGAGACCGAGCCCTACAACCGCGGCAAGGTCGCACGTTATTACCTGGCACGCACCCTGCAGGAGAAGGTCACACTGGCGGCCAATCCCGAGACCGGTATTCATGAACACATCGAGTACCGCTGGGTGAGTTTTGCACAGGCGCTCAAGCTGATCACTCCGAGGGTCAATCTGATCCTGGATTGGGCCGATGTGCTGGCCCATGAAAAACAGCCGCAAAAGATAAGTGCCACGCGCGAGTAAATCGCGCTGATCAGGACGTCGGTTTCAGCAGCGGCGCAAGTTTCACCCACACATTATCGAGCACCTGGTGCTCGGCGGGTGCTTGGGGATGCATGCCATCCGCCTGCAGCATCTCCCGATGCTGGGCCACACCTTCCAGCAAGAACGGTACCAGCGGCACGTGATACTCTTTCGCCAGCCGTGGATACACGGCCGCGAAACTTCGGGTGTACTCCGGTCCAAAATTTGGTGGTAACAAAATCCCCAGTAGTAATACTTGTGCGCCCACATGCTTCGAGAGCCTGATCATTTTTGCAAGGTTTGCCTGCATGGCGATGACCGACAACCCACGCAAACCGTCATTGGCGCCCAGCTCCAGGATTACGATGGCGGGTTTATGCCGCGCGAGTTCCACCGGTAGACGCGTCAAGCCCTGCGCCGAAGTATCGCCGCTGACACTGGCATTGACCACACGGTAACCATCTCCGCCTGCCTTGAGGCGCTCAGTCAGCAGTGCTACCCAGCCCTGGGAAGTTTCGATACCGTAGGCGGCACTCAGGCTGTCACCCATCACCAGGATCACGGGTGGCGAAGCCGGTTTAGCCGAGATCGTTGCGGAACAACACAACAGTCCGATAAGAAGGAAACGTTTCGATATGCCCAAGGAATCTCCCGATCAAGCGTTGCTGCGTGTCGAACGTCTGGGCAAACAGGTTACCAGCCCGGACGGCGCGCTGACCATCCTCGAGGATGTCTCGCTGGTGATCCAGCGCGGTGAATCGGTGGCCATCGTGGGCCCGTCCGGTTCCGGTAAATCCACCTTGCTGGGTCTGATGGCAGGACTGGATGTGCCCAGCAGCGGCCGTGTATGGCTGAATGGCGAAGATCTCAGCGCCCTGGATGAAGACAGCCGCGCGGCGCGGCGCGCGCGTCAGATCGGTTTCGTGTTCCAGTCGTTCCATCTGCTGCCAGGACTGACAGCGCTGGAAAACGTGATGCTGCCGCTGGAACTGAACGCCCAACCGCACCCGGCACAGAGTGCGCGCACGGTGTTGGCGGCCGTAGGTCTTGCGGAACGCGCTAATTATTACCCGCAGAAACTCTCCGGCGGCGAGCAGCAGCGCGTGGCCATCGCACGCGCCTATGCCGGCGAACCCCAGATACTGTTCGCCGATGAGCCTACCGGCAACCTGGATGCCGCCACTGGCCATATCATCATCGAATTGCTGTTTCGCCTGAACCGCGAGCACCACGCAACATTGGTATTAGTCACTCACGATACCGAGCTGGCATCGCGCTGCGACCGCATCCTGAATCTGCACGCCGGCCGGTTGGTGAGTACCGCATGATGCTGCTACGACTTTCCCTGCGCCAGTTCCAACGCGGTCTGCGCAGCGGTGAACTCCAGGTCATGTGCCTGGCATTGGTGCTGGCGCTGGCGGCGGTCAGCGCCGTGGGATTTTTCACCGGCCGCGTGCATACCGCGGTGCAGGAACAGGCGGGCGAGAGCCTGGCGGCGGACTTGGTGCTGTCCTCGGGAGAACCGATGACCGCGCGCTTCACACAGATCGCCGATAAAGCCGGTGTACGCACCGCGCAGGTGATGGATTTTCCCACGGTGCTGTTCAACGGCAATGAAACCGTACTTACGAACATCCACGCCGTCAGCGACGGTTATCCGCTGCGCGGCCGGGTGCGAGTCAGCACACAACCCTTCGGACCTGCACAGGCTGTCCGGGATATTCCCGCAAGCGGTACGGTGTGGGTGGAAGCGCGTGTACTCACTACGCTGGGACTCAAGGTGGGCGACTTGCTGCAGATCGGCAAGCTCAAGGCCCGTATCGCTTACGTGATCGCCTATCTTCCGGACGGCGGATTCGGCTTCACCTCCCTGGCGCCCAAGCTGCTATTGAATTATGCGGACGTGCCAGCTACCGGTCTGGTGAATACCAATTCGCGGGTGCGCTACAGATTGCTTATGGCCGGCAGCCCGGAGGTGATCGCCGGCCTGGAAATGAACCTGGATAAGCAACTTCCCGCCGGCGTGGAGATGCAGGATGTGCGCGACAGCCGCCGTGAACTGGTCGACGCCACCGACAGTGCGCAGCGTTTCCTGGCGCTGGCGGCGCTGGTGAGCGTGCTGGTGTCGGCGGTGGCCATGATCCTGGCTGCGCGGCGCTATGCTACCCACTACACTGACACCGTCGCAGTGCTCAAATGCCTGGGGCTGACACGCAGACGTGTACAGGTTCTGCTGTTGCTGGAACTCCTATGGCTTGGAATCCTGGCCTGTGTCGTCGGCGTGCTCATCGGATTCCTGGCCCAGTACGGTCTGGTGGCGGCGCTCAAAGGCTTGCTGCCAGCCGATCTGCCCACTGCTTCTTTCATCCCGGCCCTGTCCGCATTCGGCATCGGTATCGTCTTGCTGATCGGTTTCGCGCTGCCACCGCTCATGCGGCTGGGGGATACGCCGCCGGCGCGTGTGTTGCGCCGCGATCTGCTGCCACCACCGGTTCGAGGTTATGTGATTTATGCAGCAGCCATACTCGCCACCCTGATACTCACCTGGTGGCAAGTGCGCGAACTCAAGCTGGCGCTGTATGTACTGTTGGGTCTCGTCATCACAGTCGGGGTGCTGGCACTCGGGGCAATACTGTTACTGATGGTGATGAGACCCTTGCGTCACGGCGCCGGCCTCGGCTGGCGTTATGGCCTTGCCAACCTTAATCGTCATCGCCGCGATGCAGTGATCCAGATGGTGGCTTTCGGCATCGGCATCATGGTGTTGCTGCTTCTGGGACTGGTGCGCGGCAATCTGCTCTCAAGCTGGCGCACCTCATTACCGGCGGATGCGCCCAACCAGTTCATCATCAACATCCAGCCGGACCAGCGCGCCACAGTACAGAACTTCTTTACTGCTCACGGTCTGGCTGCACCGACACTTTTCCCCATCGTGCGTGCACGCCTCACCGCCATCAACGGCGTGGACGTGAGCAAGATCCACTTTGTGGATCAACGCGCCCAGCACATGCTCAATCGGGAAGCCAACCTGAGTTGGTCGGAGACACTGCCGGCCGCCAACACCCTCACCGCAGGCCACTGGTGGAATGCCAGCGAAGCCAAACAACCGCTCGCTTCCCTCGAAGAAGATTTCGCCAAACAGCTCAAATTGAATGTCGGCGACAAACTGACTTTTGACATCGGCGGCACGCCTACCACTGTGACCATCGCCAGTCTGCGCAAAATCCGCTGGGATTCTTTCCAACCGAACTTCTTCGTAGAACTTTCCCCCGGCGCCCTCTCGGGCTATCCAGCCACCTGGATTACCAGCGTGTACCTGCCGCCGCAGAAAGCCGTGATCCTGGCCGACCTGGTGCGACAGCTTCCTTCCCTGACGATTTTCGACGTGGATGCGATTCTTGAACAGGTGCGGCACCTCATGGACCAGGCTTCCCTGGCGGTGGAATACGTATTCCTGTTCACTCTGGGCGCTGGTGTCGTGGTGCTGCTGGCTGCAGTGCAGGCCACCCGCGACGAACGCCGCTTCGAAGCCGCCGTATTACGTGCACTGGGCGCCTCACGCCGTCTGCTGCGCTCCGCTGCTGCCGCTGAATACGCAGCCTTGGGGTTTGTGGCTGGTCTCCTGGGAGCCCTGACCGCTTCCCTTGTGGCTTGGCTGCTCGCCAGCCGCGTGTTCTCGCTGCCATATCATCCGGATTGGCGCGTGTGGGCCGTCGGCATCATCGCCGGAACATTGATCGTTGGTCTGAGCGGAGTGTTGGCGAACCGGCGCATTCTGAATACACCGCCAGTCGAGACATTGCGAGAGACTTAAAGTTGGATAAGAAATGCAGTTAATACCTACATACGCATGTCTGCTTCCG
>Ga0307373_10006270_pt1 | contig 19017 bp, 17 predicted proteins | sample OX2MG_FD_202534 | JGI IMG/M metagenome (GOLD analysis project Ga0307373, IMG submission 202534) | Soil microbial communities from Risofladan, Vaasa, Finland - OX-2 | ecosystem: Environmental > Terrestrial > Soil > Coastal area > Acid sulfate soil | place: Finland: Risofladan, Vaasa | collected...
TCGGTATCGGCAATCTTGCTGATACCGCACCTCTGATTCGGTACGGTCACTTGAGTGTCGAAGATCAGAAACGCCTCCTGCAGTCAGGTGCAGTTGGCGATGTGAGCGCGCGCTTTTTCAACATTCATGGGGAACCGGTATCGGTGCTGGATGATCGATTAATTGCCATAGATCGCGAAAACCTCGCGCGTATTCCTACAGTAATCGCCGTTGCGGCAGGCCCCGAAAAATACGCGGCTATCCAGGGCGCGTTGAGAACAGGCTATGTCAATGTTCTCATTACCGACGAATCAACGGCGCAGGAACTCGTGCGGGCAGCGCATAAAAAGTCCGACTGGGCTGAATCGAAAGGAGGGAAAGCGGTGTAAGCACCACGCCTGTAAGACGGCCTGGTGAATTAGAAGCTTTGGACTGGACAGTATCCCAGGACTCACTGGGTAGTTGTTGCAATTACATGCATGAAAGGGAATGCATATGTCCACGAAAGATGTCTCCTCCACTTATGATGATGGTAATGTCCACCCGTCATCCTCTCATACCGGACATACCGTCGCTGCTACAGAATTGAAGGCCGGCGCGCTGCACCTGCCCGAAGTACTGATGCAGAGCGTCACGTGTATCGCGCCGGCAATCGCCGCATTGTTCTTTACTCCTGCTGTCGTGGGTTTCGCTGGTATCACTTCTCCGCTAGCCTACCCAATCGCATTTGTGATCACCCTCCTGCTAGGCATCGTGCTGGTGCAGTTTACTAAAAAGATACCTGCCGCCGGGGGATACTACACGTATATCAGCCGCAGCCTGCACCCGCGTGCCGGTTGGTTAGTTGCCTGGTTGTTTATCCTGTATGCGCCCACAGTGGGTGGAATTGTCTCGTTATACATGGGCAATATCTTGCTCCAGGAGTTCCAGTCAAACTGGGGACTGAACTGGACCTGGTTCCCATGGGTGTTTATGATCGTCATTGTGGTGGGTGTAGCCTTAATTCAATATCGAGGAGTGTCTATTTCAGGAAGAGCGCTGCTCATCCTGGGACTTGTTGAAATGGGTCTGGTGATGCTCCTGGCGATCTGGTCCATCGCTAACCCTGGCTCGGGAGGGATAAACTTCATCTCCTACAATCCGGGCAATATCACTAACTTTGGCGGTTTTGCGTTGGCTATCGTTTTCTCCTTGCAGGCATTCACGGGTTGGGATGGAGCCGCTCCACTGGGTGAGGAGACTGAAGACCCCACCAGAAATATCTCACGCGCTGTGATTGGTTCGATCATTTTGCTAGGTGTCTTCTTGATCTTTGTCACCTGGGCCATCATCATTGGCTGGGGAACCAACAACATTAGCTCCTTGCCAGGTTCGTCTGAGCTCCCCGCAATTGTGGTTTCCAAGCGTGTCTGGGGTCCCGTCTGGTGGTTGATCCTCTTTGCTCTCCTCAATTCCACAATCGCGGTGGTGATGGCGTGCAGCAACATGGGATCGCGCATGTGGTTTGCTATGGCACGCTCAGGCTCGCTGCCTAAAGTGCTCACCAAAGTACATCCAGTCTACAAGTCACCTGTCAACACCATCATCCTGCAATTAGTTGTAAACCTCGTCACTGGCCTGGGCTTACTCTGGTGGCTAGGGGCGGTCAACGGGTACTTCTACGAAAGTTTTGCACTGGCGTTAGCAGTGATTATCGTGTATGCCATGGGCAACGTTGGCGTATTCGTCCTCTACTTACGTCAGTACAGGAGCGAGTTTAACATCTTCTATCACGCCATCTTCCCTTTCATTTCGCTGGTCGCGCTGGGCTGGCTGGGCTACGAGCTGTTCAACCCATTCCCAACTGCTCCCATTGTCTATGGCTTGCCAACTGTGGGTATCTGGCTCCTCATCGGGATTCTCATCATGGTTGTCATGGCTGTGAGAGGTAAGGAAGAATGGATTACGAAGGCTGGTCAAAGCGCATTTGTCATTCCTGAAGAGGCTGCCGAAAAGCCCGCCTGATAGTTGTCTTTTCACCGATGAGAAGGAGAGTTTGACGCATGGCACATGATATGGGATCCTTCAAAGGTATCGCAATCACTCAGATCGGGGTCGTTGTGCGCGACGTGAAAAAGATGGTAGAAGTCTACCACAAAACGTTGGGATGGGGTCCCTGGAATATTTACGTCGCCGAGCCGCCACTGCTGCACAGCACCATGCTGCGTGGCAAGCCCACAGAATTTACCTTCATGAACGCTGAAACGCATGTCGGCCCTGTTGACTTCGAGTTTATACAGCCGCTTGAAGGGCCAAGTATCTACAAGGAGTTCCTGGAACAACACGGAGAAGGCGTCCATCACATCGCTTGCATGGGAACTGGCGCGAACTACGAGGAAAACCTGGAGAATTTTGAAAAGATGGGCTTGAAAACGCTGATGAGTGGCGCGATTGGAGACACCATTAAATTCTACTATCTTGAGTCTGAACCAATGCTCAAGATAGTCCTGGAATCGGGCAGCGGCCACATGATTTCCATCAAGCCTCATATGACCTATCCGTAAACATCCAGGACCGGGGCTTTATGCTCAATACATTTCACATAAGCGTCCCCGTCGTCCCCGTCCCGATTGATGGGGAATGAGGAATGATGCGCGAGGCGAACGGGGATGCAGGCATCCCACCTATTACGGAAAAGGAGACAGAAATATGGACAGCACAGAATTTGTCGGGAAGGCTGTCATAGTCACAGGCGCGGCGCAGGGGATTGGTCGCACTATCGCCGAGCAGTTTCATCAACGAGGGGCGCGCGTGCTGATATTCGACCTGGATGCTGACCTGGCTGAACAGACGGCACAACAACTGGCGCGAGGGAGCGACACGATTGTATCTCTCGGTGGCGATGTGAGCCGCCGCGCAGACGTAAAGCGCGCAGTTCAGACCTGTCTTGAGCGTTTTGGTCGGCTTGATATCATGATCGCTCATGCCGGCATTGCAGATGCCACACCGTTGTTGGAAATCGATGATGCCGCCTGGCAGCGTATTATGGATGTGAACCTCACCGGCGTCTTCCTCTGCACACAAGAAGCGGGGCGCGTCATGGCAAGCTCAGGTGGTGGTGCAGTCGTCGTAACCGCTTCTACCAATGCCTTCTGGGTCGAATCGAACCTTGCTCACTATAATACTTCTAAAGGGGGCGTGGTTGCCTTCGTTCGCTCGGCGGCGATAGACCTTGCCCGCTACGGCATTCGCGTGAATGCCGTAGCGCCTGGCGTCGTGCTGACGCGCATCGCGGCATGGGTCACAGAAGACCCGGCGCTGGCAGCAGACTATTTGAAACACATCCCGCTCAATCGTTTTGCTGAAACCATAGATGTAGCGAAGGCTGTGCTCTTCCTGGCATCCGGCGATTCCTCGTACATCACAGGGCAAACCCTTGTGCTGGATGGAGGGCAAACGCTGGGCATTCAGGTGGATGCTCCCGACGTTCCCATTCCCGGCTTGGAGCATGGCCATTCGTAGGCGAAGCTAGGAGTATCCAATGCATGCATTAACAGAGTATCAACTATGGTACGGTGTAGATAGGCCACCTGCTGAGACCCATGAACTAAAAGCCGGGCCGGTGACTGCGTTGCTGGACGGTATCGACCTGCGCTATGTGCGACTGGGGTCATTAGAAATGGTGCGTCGTGTGTATGTGGCCGCGCGCGATCAGAACTGGAACACGATTCCAGGTTCATACCGCGTTACCAGCATTGAGCAGGGGCCAGAAAGCTTCGAGGTTGAGTTCGAGGTCAATCACCAGTCTCACGATCTCGACTTTGCCTGGCGTGGCCGCATCGTTGGGTCTGCCAGTGGGCAGATCCGCTATGAGATGGACGGGGTTGCGCAATCGGATTTTCGCTATAACCGCGTCGGGCTGTGTATCCTGCACCCATACCGGGAATGCGCGGGACGCCCCTATAGCGCGCAAACGCCGGCAGGTCAGGTGAGCGGTCACTTGCCGGAAGAGATCGGCCCGCAGCGTTTTGAGGCAGGCTATTATGTTCCACTCTTCCCGGCTTTTAGCCACTTGACCGTCAATCTGACCGGCGATGTTAAGGTGCAACTTGATTTCGAGGGAGACCTCTTCGAAATGGAGGATCAGCGCAACTGGACTGATGCCTCTTTCAAAACGTACTGCACACCTCTATCGCGCGGCTTTCCGCACCAGGCACACAAAGGGCAGCATATCGGGCAGAGTTTCACCGTGGCCGTGGAGAGTTCGCCGACTGCCCTTGCAGAAGGAACTTCTCAGCCTACGCGACTTACACTCGGTCAAAGCATCGCTCGTTCACTCCCTCTCATTGGTTTTACTATGCCCGGCGATGGGGTGCCATTGACGCCAGCCGAAATCGAACGCCTGCGATTGCTAAGACCAGACCATCTGCGCCTTGATATTCATCTTAAAGCCGATTACACCCCGGCTCTGCAACAGGCCGCGCAAACCGCTCGCGTGCTCGGTTGCGCGCTGGAAGTGGCTATTTTCCTGACAGAAGATATGCCAGATCAACTGGAAAAACTGGCTTTGCTGCTTGCAAGGGTGGGGAGCGTCGCGCGTTTTCTGGTGTTCCAGGAAGGAGCGCAAACTGCTCACCCCTCAGAGACAACATCACCAGCATTGATAGAACTGGCGCGCCGGCATCTCTCGCGCGTGGCTCCCGGAGCCGCATTCGTGGGTGGAACCGACATGTTTTTCTGTGAATTTAACCGCACGCGCCCGCAGGCGGAAAGCATGGATGGTGTTTCTTATTCGATTATACCCCAGGCGCATGCCTTCGATGAACGCTCTTTGATCGAGACAGTAGAGGCGCAGGCAGAAACGGTGCAGAGCGCGCGCGTCTTTTCCGGCGATCGGCCCATCATCGTTAGCCCGGTCACGTTAAAACGCCGCTTCAATGCGCATGCTACTGTGGCCGAGACGCAACCGGCGACCGGGCAATTGCCGGACGCGGTTGACCCGCGCCAGATGTCGCTATTTGGCGCTGTCTGGACGGCTGGCAGTCTCAAGTACCTGGCGGAAAGTGGAGCAGCCTCGTTGACCTACTACGAAACGACGGGTTGGCAGGGGTTGATGGAGCGCAGCGGGTCGCCACTCCCTGACCGTTTCCCATCAGCGCCGGGTATGATCTTTCCCCTCTATCATGTCTTCGCAGACATTGCGGAGTGGAAAGGCGGCTCTATCATAGCCTGCGCATCGAACCGGCCACTTACTAGCGCGGCGCTTGCCGTTGAACATGAGGGAAAGCTTCATCTCCTTGTCATGAATTTTACTGGGACACAACAGCGCGTGGTCGTCGGTCCTTTAGCAAACGGACAGGCCGCCCTGCGCCGCCTGGACGCGCAGACCGCGCTCGATGCTATGTTCGATTCTGAAAGTTTCCGCCGCACGAGGGAGCTTGTAATGGTGCAGGACAATGAACTTGTCCTGAATATGTCTCCCTATGCGACTGTGCGTATTGAAGTAGGACAGTGATGTCACTCCAAATTTGAGGAGGAATCTGATACCGTGAAAATCCTGGCAGTTGGCGACTCATTTGTACCGGTGCGATTATTCGAAACAGGGTTAGCGAGCCTGACGGCTGACCACCAGCTTCGTTTTCTCCATCTCGATATGGATGCGCCTTTCATTCCAACGTCCCCATCTGAACGCGCCATCCGCGAATATGCTGGCAATCCGCAGCAACTGGTGGACGCGCTGGATGGTGCCGAAGTGTTACTTGTACATGGAGCGCCGATTACTGACACGGTGCTGAATGCTTCCTCGCATCTGCGCATCGTAGGCATTGCCAGGGGAGGGCCGGTGAATGTCGATCTCGCAGCCGCCGGTGATAGAGGTATTTCGGTAATCACAGCCCCGGCGCGCAACGCGGACGCGGTGGCAGACCTTACGCTGGCGTTTATGGTGATGCTGGCCCGCAATATGGCGAACAGCATCAAGTTTGTGGCAGATGGAGGAAGGGTTGGTGATTCAGCCTTCGAGGGTGCGCAATTTTTTGGGCATGAACTGGGTGGACATGTGCTGGGCCTCGTGGGTTATGGGAATGTAGGGATGCGTGTCGCAAGGAGAGCCGCGGCTTTCGGCATGTCGATTCGAGTGTATGATCCCTATGTAGATGCAGAGCAGCTTGAAGACCCTGCTGTGAGGATCACCCATCTCAACGAACTACTGGCTCAGGCGGATTTTGTTTCACTGCATGCGCGCGTCACACAGGAGACGATAAACTTTTTTAACGCGCAAAAGTTTGATGTAATGAAGCCTGGCGCATTTTTCATCAATACCGCGCGCGAGAGCCTGGTTGATGAAGATGCTCTCTACCAGGCCTTGATTTCTCAGCGATTGGGGGGCGCAGCCCTTGACGTACTTAAGCCCTGGCCGGCGGGAATAGCCAATCCACTCGCCTCCCTCCCCAACGTGATCATTACCCCGCATATTGGGGGCGCGACCTATGAAGCAGCCTTGCGTGGTGTGGAAATCCTCGCCGAGCAGATCAAATGTTACGCGGTCGGACAACCCATGCGCTATATCGTGCATCAACACAAAACAGGGAGTTCAAAATGAGCGAAAGCGGACAATATTTGTTAGCCATTGATGCAGGCACTGGAAGTTGTCGCGCCGTGCTCTTTGATACGAGCGGCAGACAGGTGGCGATGGCCCAGCATGAATGGTCACATCTCCCTGAAGCGGCCTATCCTGGCTCCCAGGTTTTTGAGACACGCGCCAACTGGCAACACATTTGCGCGTGCATCCGCCAGTGCATCCGCCAGATGCTGGCGACCTCTGGCGTTGAGCCTACCGACATCGCAGGAGTGAGCAGCACGAGCATGCGCGAAGGCATTGTGCTCTTCGATAAGCAGGGACAGGAAATCTGGGCATGTCCCAACGTTGACTCCAGAGCCGGAGAAGAAGCCGCGGAGCTGGTGAACCGCAAGCTGGCCGAGAAAATTTATTTCACCGGTGGTGATTGGGTAGCCATCACGACGCCTCCACGCCTTTTGTGGCTGCAAAAGCACGAGCCGCAGATATTCGCGCGCATTGCCCACCTGACCATGCTCAGCGACTGGATTCTCTTCAAACTCTGCGGTGAATATGTTACCGACCCGTCGGCAGGGTCAAGTTCAGGCATGTTCGATCTGGCCCGCAGCGAGTGGTCGCAAGAAATTGTACAGATGTGCGGCTTGAATACAGATGTGTTGCCACCTGTGCGCGCATCCGGTACCATGATTGGCCGTGTGCATAGGCAGGCCGCCGCCGAGACAGGGTTAGCTGAGGGTACGCCTGTTGTCGTCGGTGGGGCTGACACGCAGCTTGGACTGGTGGGTATCGGCCAGGTCGAGCCGGGACAGTTTACCATCGTGGGTGGCACCTTCTGGCAGCACACCGTGGGAGTTGAGCAGCCGTTGATTGACCCGCAGAGCCGCCTGAGAACGCTCTGCCACGCCATCCCCGGCCAGTGGATGCTCGAAGGCATAGGGTTTTATAGCGGCTTGACCATGCGCTGGTTCCGCGATGCATTCTGCGATCTAGAATTGGAGCAGTCCCGGCGTTCTGGGCAGGACCCTTACGCGCTTATGGAACAGCTCGCGCTGCAAGTGCCACCCGGTTCCAACGGCGTGATCGGCATCTTCTCCAATATCATGAATGCCCGGCGCTGGATACATGCTTCACCTGGCCTGTTGCAGTTCAATATCGAAAACCCCTCTAGCTCCGGCAGAAAAGAGTCTATCCGGGCCATCGAGGAGAGCGCGGCCTACGTATGCTATGGCCATATGAAGATCATCGAGGAGCTTACCAACAGTACTTTTCACGACATCGTGTTCACTGGAGGCGCTTCAAAGGGCGTGCTCTGGCCGCAAATACTGGCGCATATGCTCAACTGCCGCGTCAGAGTTCCAGTCGTCAAGGAATCTACCGCGCTCGGTGCAGCCCTGTATGCGGGTCTGGGGGCGGGTATTTTCGATGACTTACGCAGTGTGAGTAAACAAATTGTGCGCTTTGAAAAGACTTATGAACCCGATCCTGCCATACATCGTGTCTACCGGGAACTCTATGAGCAGTGGTTACTCGTCTACCAGCGATCATTGAGTATGGTCGAGGAGGGGCTGGTGCGACCGCTCTGGCGCGCAGCCGGGACCTGACCTGTACTACCGTTTATCCCCGTCCCTACCGGGGTTTGTTACATTGGTGCATATGGCGCGATCCTTACGGTCGCACTTACCCAGGCTTAGGCTTACACAGGAGGAAACCATGACACAGGAAATCAATTTGGGAGAGTATCGATCAGCAATTGGGCGGGCGCGCTATGACCTTATCACACCCGCGCTGATTCTTGATCTTGATCTGGCCAGGAGCAATATTCGCACAATGGCCGAGTATATGAGTACAGTTTCGGCCAGGTTGCGGCCACACATCAAGGTACACAAAAGTCCTGAACTGGCTCGCATGCAAATGGAGGCCGGGCAATGTGTAGGTATGACCACTGCCACCGTCTGGGAGGCAGTAGTCATGGTGCGCGGCGGTATCGACGACGTACTGGTTGCCAATGCTGTAGTCGGCCCTGCAAAGACGCGCGTAATCGCCGAGCTTGCTCGTGAAGCTCATATCATCGTTGCCATCGATGACGCGGGGAATGCCGAAGAACTCTCTAATGCGGCCATCAAAGCCGGGAGTGTGCTGGGCGCGCTCATCGACCTGGATGTAGGCATGGCACGCTGCGGCGCGCGCTCAAAGGAAGAAGCGCTGCGCCTGGCACAGCATATTTCGACACTGCGCGGCCTGCGCCTTGAAGGAATGATGGGGTACGAAGGCCATTGCATGCTTGAACCTGATGCCGACCTGCGAGTAATTAAGGCACATGCCGCTATGGATAAACTCGCGGACGCGGTAGATTTTCTCGCGCAGCACGGCTTTGAATCGCAAATCATTTCAGGTGGTGGCACCGGTACCTATAACATCAGTGGGGCGCATCCGCGTTTGACCGAGCTACAGGCAGGATCATACGTCGTAATGGACGCGTTTCACGGGCAGCTCATCCCCGGCTTCTCTGTCGCTTTGACCGTGTTGGGAACTGTCATCAGCCGCCACGGCAGCCGTGTCATCCTTGATACGGGGCGTAAAACTGTCGGGAGCGAACTTGGCCTGCCACAACTCAAAGATGTGAACGCCACAACCGCGGGAATCGCTGAAGAACATTTGCTGGTTGACGTAGACCCGGCCAGTCGGCTGGCAGTAGGAGATAAGGTTGAAGTCGTCACCGGCTATGGTCCGACAACGGTCAACTTACACGATGTCTATTATGTGGTAGAAAATGATGTCGTTACCGATATCTGGCCTGTCTATGCGCGTGGCGCGGGTCTGGGAGCATATCATGCATAGAGCAGCATAAATGGGATAACTGAAGACCCTGCCCCCCGCCCCGCTTATCCGCATAATTCCACGTCTCATCAGCGAGTGGCAGGGTGAATCAGAATGTTGTTCCTCGCCTCGGTTGACTTTCAACACCCGCCTGACTACCATGCTGCTCAATAATTGACCGGGTGATGTAGAATCCCAGTCCCAGTCCGCCTTCTGGAAATGCGCCGCTACAACACATTTTTCCTGCTACCCGCTTCCTGTAACGCAAAACGCTTGCTGAACGTATTACAAAATATGTAGTATATATTTCGTTATACACCGAAATGGAGGAGGTTGCCGTGACAAGTGATACACCCGCAGCCGGTGTGGACAAAGAGAGCAAGATACAAACCATCCTCATCGTCGAGGATGACGATGCTATCGGTGACTTTCTTACGCGATTTCTGGAACAGGAAACTTCCTGTAAAGTAATCTATGTGACTGATGCAACCCAGGCCTTAGAAGTAGTCGCTTCAATTAAGCCGAACTTATTTATTCTTGATTACCGGCTCCCTGGTATTAACGGCCTGGAACTTTATGATCGCCTGCACGCCATGAAGGAGCTGGAAACAGTTCCTGCTCTTATGATAAGTGCAAATTCACCCGGCCAGAAAGCAGTCAAAGAACGCCAGATCACGTTCATTCCGAAGCCATTTGAACTGGACCTTCTTATCAAGAGTATAGAGAAGATATTTGCTCAGCAGGAGGATTGAAACGCGCAGTTCATTACTATCACAACATATCTCCCTCAGAACTTCAGGGAAAGCAGCCGGATAGTGAGCAATAGAAGATAGACGAGCGCGCCCTGCATGCAAAAGTAGCATACAGGGCGCGCTCGTCTATCTTCCCTTTTTATACGGCTTCCTCAAGGAGAGTGCGACCGGTAAACTGGCTGTTGTACAGGTCGGCATAGAAGCCATGCTTCGCGAGCAACTCCTCGTGTGTACCTTTTTCAACGATAGTGCCGTGGTTCATGACCAGGATGATGTCCGCGTCCCGAATAGTGGAGAGCCGGTGAGCAATCACAAAGTTCGTCCTGCCCTTCATCAGTTCGCTCATCGCTTTCTGAATCTGTATCTCGGTTCTGGTATCGACGCTGCTGGTCGCTTCGTCGAGAATCAGGATCTCCGGGTCGGCCAGGAAGGCACGCGCGATGGTCAGGAGCTGTTTTTGTCCCGCCGAGATGTTGGAGGCCTCCTCGTTCAGAACGGTGTTGTAGCCCTCCGGCAGCGTCCGAATAAAGTGGTCAGCGTTGGCAGCCCTGGCTGCGCGGATGATCTCCTCTTCCGTGGCATCATCACGGCCATAGGCGATGTTCGCGCGGATGGTACCATTAAAGAGCCAGGTATCCTGGAGCACCATGCCGAAGGTGCGGCGCAGCGCCCCGCGCTTGATCTGCGTGATATCCACGCCATCCACCAGGATTTTGCCGCTGTTGACTTCATAGAAGCGCATCAGCAGGTTGACCAGGGTCGTTTTGCCAGCTCCGGTGGGGCCGACAATGGCGATCATCTGTCCCGGCTGCACATCAATATTCATATCCTCCATCAGTATGTTGTCTTCTTTATAGCCGAACCTGACGTGCTCGAACTGCACCGCGCCCTGCGGGGACTCAATGACTGTCGCGTCTACAACCTCTGATACCTCCTCCTGCTCATCGAGCAGTTCAAAGATACGCTCAGCCGAAGCCATCGTCGATTGAATGACGTTGACGAAATTCGCAAGCTGGGTGATCGGCTGCGTAAATTGCTGGGCATATTGGATGAATGCCTGCACATCTCCAATGAGAATAGCCCCATTCGTTACCATGATGCCGCCGACCACAGCCACGAAAACATAACCGAGGTTGCCAACAGAGCGCATAAGTGGCATAATCATGCCCGACATGAACTGCGCCCGCCATCCGGCGTCGTAGAGGTTTTCGTTTAACTCCGCGAATCTGTCGATGGACTCGTTCTCATGTCCGAAGGCTTTGACGATCTTGTGGCCTGTATACATCTCCTCGACATGGCCGTTGAGGTGTCCAAGCGACCTTTGCTGATTCCTGAAGTAGGTTTGCGAGCGTTTCGCGATCCCCATTGTGACAAGCAGACTGAGCGGCAAGGTAAGTACTACTACCAGGCTCAGAATCGGGCTGATGATCAACATCATCACGATTACGCCAAGCAGCGTGACAGCAGAAGTAATTAGCTGAGTGATGCTCTGCTGCAACGTGGTACTGATATTATCCATGTCGTTGACGATGCGACTGAGGATTTCTCCATGCGTGCGCGAGTCAAAAAACTTCAAAGGCAAGCGCGACAGTTTCCCATCAACTTCTTTACGCAGCCTGTACACCGTGCCCTGTGCCACGCCCGCCATCACGTATTGTTGGACATATATGAAGATGGAGCTGATGATATACAATCCGAGCAGGATCAGCAAGACTGTCGCAATATAGTTGAAATCGATTTTCGCGCCTGGTATGCCCCGGAATTTCAACAGCAGTCCCTCGTAGAGTTTGGTGGTTGCTAACCCCAGGATCTTCGGGCCGACTATGTTGAATACCGTGCCGATGATTGACGCGCCGAGCACGATCATCAAGCGATACTTCTGCGGCATGAAGTAGCTGAGCAGTCGCCCTGCCGTCCTCTTGAAGTCCTTCGGCTTTTCGACCGGCCTGCCCATAGCTCCCCATCCGCCCCTGCCCATCGGCCCGGCCTGCATACCGCCCTGGCCGCCGGGTTGTCGTTCTTTACGCTCTTCACTCATGCGATTTCCTCCGCTATTTCTTCCATCGACAGTTGTGATGTCACAATTTCACGATAGACCTCACAACTCCTCATCAATTTTCGATGGGTGCCAATACCTACCACGCGCCCCTCATCTAAGACGATAATCTGATCCGCGTCCATGACGGTACTGACCCTCTGGGCCACGATGAGCACGGTAGAATCCAGTGTTTCTTTTTTCAGGGCTGCTCGCAGCATGGCGTCAGTTTTAAAGTCCAGCGCCGAGAACGTGTCGTCGAATACATAAATCTCGGGCTTTCTCACCAGGGCGCGCGCGATCGAGAGGCGCTGCTTCTGGCCACCCGAAATGTTCGTGCCGCCCTGCGAAATCGCAGAATCAAGGCCATCTTGCATCTGCGTGATAAACTCCGTGGCCTGCGCGACATCGGCAGCATGCCTTATCTCATCTTCCGAAGCATTTTCCTTGCCATAACGGATATTCTCGGCAATTGTGCCTGAGAAGAGCACGGCCTTTTGCGGCACAAACCCGATTTTCGCGCGCAGGTCCTGCTGCGCTATTTCGCGGATATCGACGCCGTCCACCAGAATAGAGCCGCTGTCGATATCGTAAAAGCGCGGGATCAGGCTGACCAGCGTCGATTTGCCCGCGCCGGTTCCTCCGATGATCGCCGAGACCTGGCCGGGCCTGGCGCTGAAGGATATGTTGTTGAGGGCAGGCTCTTCCGCGCCCGGATAGCTGAAGGTGACATCCTGGAATTCGACATATCCCTGCTTTGCATCGGCAAGTTTTACCTGTTCGGCATCTTTGATCTCAGGCTCCATCTCCAGCACTTCGTTGATGCGATCCGCGGAGGCGGCGGCGCGTGGGAGCATGACAAACATCATCGAGACCATCAGCAAACCGAAGAGAATCTGCATGGCATATTGCAGGAATGCGAAGAGCGCGCCAACCTGCATATCTCCATTGCTAATGCGAATACTCCCAAACCAGAGGATAGCGATGCTTGTGACGTTCAGGACCAGCATCATAATAGGCATGAGCGAGGCGATGATTCTGTTGACTCGAATCGCCACATCGGTCAGATCGAGATTGGCCTCGTCAAAGCGCCGCTCCTCGTTCTTCATACGGTCGAACGCGCGGATGACGCGCACGCCGGTCAGGCCCTCATCCAGAATAAGATTGAGTTTATCGAGTTTCACTTGCATGACGCGGAAAAGCGGGATAGCTTTGCTCATGAGCACGACAATAGCGGCTACCAGTATCGGAATAGTGACCACCAGCACCAGGGAGAGCGGGGCATCCTGGGCAACAGCCAGAATAATGCCACCTATCATCATCATGGGCGCGGTAATCATGATGCCCAGGATAAGTATCCAGACCTGCTGCACCTGCGTCGTGTCGTTGGTTGTGCGCGTAATCAGCGAAGCCGTGCTCATCTTGTCGAACTCGTGCAGCGAAAAATGCTCCACGTGGGTGAAAATTTGAGCGCGGATGATTTTGCCAAAGCCGGTCGCGACCCTGGCCGCAAAGAAACTGCCGATGATGGCACAGATGACGCCCCCGATGGTCACCAGCAACATCAATCCGCCGGTTCTCCAGATGTATCCGGTGTCTTCCTTCACAATCCCATAGTCCACGATGTTGGCCATCAATGTAGGCAGATACAGGTTAGCCATGGATTGCGCAAAAGCCAACACCAGGACAAGCACGAGCGTCATTCGATACGGACTCATAAACCGCAGCAATTTAATCATGCTTCTTTTTCTCCATTCCAATAGGTGTCATTCATACTGCTAGCCTTCTCGTTGTAGTAACGCGACACCTTCAATAACAGGTCGGCAAGCTGCTCGCTCTGTTCCTCTCCCAGGTAATCGATCAATCCATGCAGGGAGGCATGAAAAGCGTCCATAGCCCGCTGAGTGACCATTTCACCTTTCTTAGTCAGGGTAATACCTACCGCCCTCCGGTCGGTTGAATCGTTGTGCCGTTCGATCAATCCGTTGGTTTCCAGACCTTTTAGCAACTGAGTAACGGTCGGAGAAGTCACCTGGAGTAGTTTACTGATCTCCGACACCTTTATTACCGGAGTGTCGGAACTTATGCCTTTCTTTATGCAGAAGAGGACCCTGATTTCGCTCGGTTTACAACCCGCAATGGAATGCTCGTGCCATTCGGCCCGGTGAAATTGCATAAAGGCCCGCAGAAGATTCTGAGCGGTTGTATCGAGGCCAGTAATCACTTGCATACCTCCTTCATAATATATAGCCAGGTAATTACATTGGCATATAATTTAGTTAGTAACCTAATTGTAAGGAGGCATTATGGATGTGTCAAGTGCTTCTCGTCGAGTATGCTATGATAGAGGCGAAGGACGAGGAGATTGCTCCGCACATCATTAGTGTATTGTGAGGCGCGCACCTATTGCGAGAAACGAGCAACAAGCCATGAGTTTTGCTGACAACATGCTGACCGGGGACGTGAAAATATTACGCCAGCGTCTCCTTATTCACCCGCTCTGGATGGGAATCGAGCAAGGAACGCTGGGGCGAGATACCTTGCGCGTCTTTGCGCTTCAGGACTGGTGGCTGGTGCGGGAAGCCTATCGTCTGGATGCGCTGGCTGTCGCTGCTCTGCCCGACCTTGATCTGCAAGACCTCTTGCTCGCCAAGCTCGTTCCCAAAATTGGCGGTTACAAGTTGCTGCTGCGTTTCGGTGAAGCGCTGGGTTTATCACGAGCGGATTTTGACGCCGTTGAGCCGCTGGCGGGCTGTATGGCCCTGACCAACTTTTTCTACTGGATGCTGGCCTATGGCTCAGCGCCGGAAAAAATCGCCGCCGTCAGCGCCAGCGAGGACATCTTTATCCAGATTTGCGCTCGCGTCGGCCCTGCCCTGATGCGCAACTATGGCATGAGCGCGGAGCAGGTGGCTTTCTTTACGATTCATGACGAGATAGGGGCGCAGGTGACTCCCATTGATGCAATCCTGCTGGCCCGCTACGATACGCCTGAGGATCGACGGCGCATCACGCGGGCCGTGCGTCTGAGTCACGAATTTGAGCTGCTGTTTTACGATACGGTTTTAGCGGCGACCCAGCGGGCAGATTGACATCCAAACCAGTCTGATATAACAGTTCGTTGACCAAAGTCCCCGGCGTCCTTCGGTGCGTAGGGACAGGGACGTGGGGTGGAGTGGACGCGTGGGCCTTGTGCCTGTCCTCGTCCCGATTGATGCGGAATGGGGAATGAGGCGCGATGCTCACGGGGACAGGCGCAAGGCCCCCGCGTCCACACTACACCGCGTCCCTGTCCCTACAGGACTGGTATCTCGCTCAAGGAATGCGGCTACACGCTGGTTAGACCGCCGTCCATCACCAGGCAGGTGCCGGTGGTATACGAACTGTCGTCCGATGCCAGGTAGAGGACAGAGCGCGCGATTTCCTCCGGTTCGCCGAAACGCCCCATGGGGTAGCGGCTCAGGCGCTGTGCCAGCTTCTCCGCTGTATCGTTTTCGATCAGGCGTTTGCCCAGAGGAGTCATAGCAGTGCCGGGAGCGATGCAGTTGACGCGAATGTTATACCGCGCGAAATCGGCAGCCATGGAGCGTGTCAGGCTGATGATGGCCCCTTTGGCAGCGCTGTAGGCGGACATGTTTTGCAGGCCAACCAATCCCGCGACCGAGGAGACATTAATAACCGAGCCTCCTTTGCCGCGTTTGATCATAGCCGGGATGGCATGTTTTGAGCAGAGGAAAGCGCCGCGCACATGCACGGCAAAGATGCGTTCCCAGGAGGTTTCGTCGGCGTCGATCACCGATCCCCAGCCCTCAACGCCGGCGTTGTTAAAGAGGATATCGACCTGCCCAAAGCGTTCGAGCGTCGCTTTGACCATCGCCGCCGTGCTTTCGCCTGACGAGACGTTGGCTTCGACCCAGGCGGCTTTTCCTCCCTGTGTTTGAATGGACTCGGCAACCGCGCGCGCCGCGTCACCGTTGATATCGGCCAGCATAACTGCCGCGCCTTCGCTTGCGAAGAGACGCCCGGTTACTTCACCGAAACCCGATCCACCGCCGGTAATGATTGCTACCTTGTCTTTCAGTCGCATAATGTATCCTCAAGAGCAACAGGGACAAAGCCCGATGCCGTGTCCCCCTTCTTTTTCCCAGGGATGAAGCTGCGGTTTCTGGCTGTGATCCACTTCCGCTTCATGAGAGCCGCATTTGGAACAGACCCACTCCTGTGGAGGACGCGTTCCCTCCAGAACAAGACCCTGGAAGCGATGTCCGCATTTCGGGCATTGGATAGATAGAATTGGCATGGCACTTCTCCCTCTGTGGCGAACAGAGGAACATGGCCGCTACTCATCATGTTCCCCCGATGAGTAGCGGTCATCGTTCCTGAGTGCGTTACGCCGTAACGGCTTTGCGGGCCAGTTCGTTGCGAACGATCTGCGCGCCAGCAGCCAGGGCATGCAGCTTGTCGATGGCGATATAGCGCTGGAGTAGTATCAAGCCGCAGTCACTGGTGACACCCAGTTGCTCGGCGGGAACGTACTGGAGCACCTCGCGGATACGGTCCGCCACTTCTTCGGCGGTCTCTGTGATGGTGCTTTTCACATCGATCACGCCGGCCCAGAACTGCATATTGGCCGGAAGCGGGTGCTGCTTGAGGACCTGCAGTCCGCTCAGGTCGCGCCTGCGCCCACCGACTTCCAGGTTCAACACATCCATTTTGGCTTCGTATGCCTTGGGGATAACGAAGGTGCTGTCGCCGGGGGTTGGGCCTTTGCGCTGGGTTAGATCAAAAATCTCCCCGGCCTGAGCTGTCTGGTCGGGCATATAGGCGGGCGTGCCGCCCCAGTTGCCCCAGCAGACGTGGCAAATGATCTTGGCGTGTTTGACACCCTCGACAGCGCGGTTGAACGCTTCAATGGCATAATCCTCGAAGCCATAGGGCCAGGTGAACTCGTCGAGCTGGATGAAATCGATACCCAGCGAGTCCACTTCCAGGATATCTTCGTTAATGGCTTTGGCGATATCCATAGCGCGGTCGTGACTGGACTTGTAATAGAGGTCATTGGTGGCCTGAGCAAGCACCTGGATGCCAGTATACTGCACCTTTGTCGGCCTATCGGTGGCGCGTTTAAGGGCTTTGGCCTGTTCAACCATGATGGCCCCGTGCCGTCTTACTTCCTGGGCCACTGTACCTGCATGCAGACGACTGTAGATAGGGAAGCCTAAATAGCCGCCTTTGAGATCATAACCCAGTCGCTGGTAGTAGTAGTAAAGAGCCTGGTCGCCATAGTTGTCAGCATGCACGCGTCCATCCGCGATAATATCCAGCCCGGCCATTTCCTGGTCGTGCGCGAGCGCTAACACAACATCTTCCAGGGCTTCGCGCTCAAGCGAGTCAGGCGGCCTCTGGTCTCCCGTCCAATAACGGGCAAAATAGGCGTCCCACCAGCGGGGATTGGGGTAATTGCCGACCATGCTGGTTGGTAGTAATATATCTTGTCCACGGATCTTCATAGTTCCCTCCTTGAGAACGACATCATCGTCAGTAAATTGTCTTACGTAAACATCAACGAGTGATGGAAAGGGCCTACCGGTGAACGCCAGTGTTTGAGGAATACATTGAGTCTATCTTACTTACTCATCCCTCCTTTCTTTTCACGTTTTGTATGACCGAGAGTAAGAATCGTGCTAAACCAGCAACACGTCGAACTTGTTCATTGTTTGCCGTTTCACAAAGAGAAGAAACCTGGATTCTTTGAGAAATGCCCAACAATGCTAGTCATTGATATTCTTTAGTGTACGGAAAGCCTGTGCGATTGTCAAGCCTTTTTGGTTTAATAAATCAGTTTCTCGCCTAAAAGAGAAAATGTAACAGGGTAAGCCACATAAATGCCGGAGAATTTGCACCATTCAGTGCCATAATTACAGAATTCCAAACAAAGCTTGACAATTGATCGAGAAGTATTGTAAAATAAAGATCAATAAAGTATAAGATTAGCTCAGGTAGATTTGGAAATGCAAGAAAAACAAAGGTTTTTGACCATCAGCGAGGCTGCCGAATTTCTTCATGTGAGTGAGGTATCCCTGAGACGTTGGACTAACAGCGGGAAATTGCGCTGTTTTCGCGTTGGTGGGCGCAACGAACGACGTTTTCTGGTTGAGGATTTGCTCGCCTTCATGCCCTCTGAGGTTATCCAGCCGGAGCAGCAGGTAGATGAAACAGAAGCCGCAGGTGAGAATACAACTGATTACACCGAACGCCACATCAGTCTGTTCTTTCGGGATGCGGAAGAGCAGTGGCAATTGTTCCGCCCGTATATAATCGATCACTTGAATGCTGGGGAACCGGCGATCTACCTCCAGCATAGCACTTCATCGGAGCAGTTGATGCAGCGGCTGCATGCCGAGGGATTGCCCCTGGATAAGCTGATTGCACGCGGTTTGCTACGCGTATTACCTCCTACGCAATCCTACTTGTTGCCGGGTAGATTTGATGCGCAGTACATGCTGGATTTTATCGAAACGGCTATTCAAGCAGCGCAGGAAGCAGGACATAAGCGCATACTTATGACGGGCGAGATGACGTGGTCGCTCCAGGGAACGCCCGGCGCTGAGGAAATGGCTACATACGAGGCGCAACTCAATCCACTGGTCGATAAGTATCCCTCGGTGACGATTGTCTGCCAGTATGATCTGAAACGTTTTGCTGGCGACCTGATCCTCGATGCATTGCTGACCCACCCATCGATACTAGTGGCCAACGGGCACGCCGCGGGCTTCTACGGCCTCTGAAGGTCATAATAAAAGATAGGGGTCTTCCAGAAATACCTTGAGTTGATGCAAGAAGCGGCTACCACTCGCTCCGTCCAGGACACGATGATC